>Ga0129307_1000177_pt1 | contig 111263 bp, 85 predicted proteins | sample P1105metagenome_FD_94437 | JGI IMG/M metagenome (GOLD analysis project Ga0129307, IMG submission 94437) | Capybara group fecal microbial communities from Wisconsin, USA - P1105 metagenome | ecosystem: Host-associated > Mammals > Digestive system > Large intestine > Fecal | place: USA: Wisconsin... | reverse complement strand
GGCCCACCAGGCGGGGAGCCCCCGCTGGCAAGTTCGCGCTCCAGTTTTTCTGGGGCGCGAATTATTTTCCGCGCTTCATACCTATTTGTAAATGTAACGAGTTTGCTCTTAGCGGGCGCGCGCGGTTCGCGGTTCAGTTCTTCTGAGCCGCGTTTTTGTTTCCGTGCAGGTAGTCATTCATTTTATTCAGCTTATACAAGCCGCTCAGCTAAGCTGTGCGGCATTTTTGCACTTGTGTTTTTATAGTTTAAAAGCCCGCCTTATCGGCGGGCTTTATCATGTCAGCGTTTCTTATAGATGACCAGCTCGGGATTTGCGCCGTCCTTTTCATAGGTCGCGACAAGCAGAAAATCCATATTTGCGAGGACTCCGAAGCACCTGTCTCCTCCGAACTCACATTCGAGCTGCGTACCGAGATAAGTCGTGTTATCGTCAAGAAACTTCACAGTTGAGCCGTTCGGCAGCCTGTACGGGAGATTTACATAGCTCCCGACAAGGGCATTGAGCTTCTCGACCTTCGGCATACCCTCGATGTGCAGGTCGTTTATCTCGCCGACCAGCTTCTGCTTGAAGGCTTCAAACTCGCCGCCGTCACTGAGCTCCTCATAGCGCTTCCAGTAGTCGAGCTTCGGGAGCGTATCGCGCAGATAGGCACGTATCTCCTCTTCGCTGTGACCCTCGCGCGGCATATGCTGAACGCAGACGTCGATGAGGTCATCGAGGTCGCTGTAGGTGTATTCGCCGTCCGCATAGCACCATTTGCAGTATTGCTCGTTCGGGGAGCCATCCTTTTCGCGGCTGATTATCGCCTCTTCAAGAGGCATACCGCAGCACTGGCACACCTGCACGCGCGGAGCTCCGAGCAGCGTGTTGATTGAGACATCGAACACCTCGGACAGCAGCTTAAGCGTCTCGGTATTCGGGACAGTCTCGCCGTTTTCCCAGCGCGAGACAGCCTGACGGGTCACGAAGACCTTTTCCGCGAGCGCATCCTGCGACAGACCTGATTGAGTGCGAAGCTCATAGAGTATTTCTTTTGTTTCCATTTTGGCATCCCTCCTTGCTCATATTATACTGCCCGACGGCTGTTCCGTCAAGCAACGGGCAGTTGCTGCGATGGTAGCTATTCCACCGCCACGTATTCGAGAATGTCCGCGACCTCGGGCTGCGTCAGCGATTCGACATACAGCAGCTCATAGGGGTGGCTGAAATGCCCGAGCTTTTCGCGGAGCTCCATTATCTCCTCGGCTGTATCCTCGTCCACGTGCGGGAGCAGTACAAGCGTGTCAACGTCCGCTGTATTGATGTTTATGGGAGCAACGTCCTCGAGAGTGAGCGGCGGCTCGGTCTCCTCGACCTCCTCCGTAGGCTCGATATCGGGCTTTGTCGGCTTCTCGGTCGTGACAGCCGTTGTATAGACAGGGTCAACGACATAGATGTGCTCACGTATATTCGCGAACGTCGCCTCGCCGATACCCGATACATCCATCAGCTCCTCAATGTTGAGAAAGCGCCCGTGCTCCTCGCGGTAGGCGACGATTTCGGCGGCGAGGTGCTCGCCTATGCCGCTGAGCTGAGTGAGCTCCTCGGCGGTCGCGGAGTTGATATCGAGCAGCAGAAACACGGTCGTTGACTCGATTTTTGCTGTGGTCGGAGCAGCGGCAGCCGTTTTGCTCGTATGCACCGATGTTGCGACGGTTGAAGCCTCTGCCGTGTCCGTTATGATGACGGCTTCTCTGTCCTCTCGGCGGTAACCGTCGGCGAAGCGCCACACCGCCGAGCCCGCGAGCATTACACCCGCGGAGATTATCAGCAATGCTTCTTTATTGCGGTTTTTCGGCATATCCTCACCGCCTTGTTTTGCAGATTATGTCAGCTTATATCTCCCACTCGTCGCAGAGCTTGTTTATCGCCTCGGTTAGCTTGCGCATATCCGCATTCGCTCTGCCGTCGGAGAGCTTGATAAGGCGCGAGAGCCTGTCTGACGCGGAAACGAGGTCGCTGTAGGCGACGCTTACATTGCCGAGACGCTCCTTCTTCGGGAGCGGCACGGGCTCGGCGTCAACGGTTATCTCGCCTGATATAAGGTCGAATTCAGCCCCGCTGTATGGAGCGTAAACGTCCGCCCCGAGCTCCTCGCGCAGGTGCTCGGCGAAGCTGTCGGCAGAGGTCATCTCTCCGTGGTTGATGAAGAACTTTTTGACGCCGCTTACTGCACGTGCCCACTCGGTCAGACCGTTCACGTCTGCGTGACCGCTTACGCCCGGCAGCTGCTTTATCTCTGCTGCGACCTTGACAGTCTCGCCGAAGAGCTTGACCTTTTTAGCTCCCTCGATGAGAGAGCGTCCGAGGGTGTTAGCCGCCTGATAGCCGACGAAAAGTATCGTATTTTCGGGCTTCCAGAGGTTGTGCTTGAGGTGGTGCTTGATACGTCCCGCCTCGCACATACCGCTCGCGGAGATGATGACCTTCGGGCGGATGTCCTCGTTTATAGCGCGGGAATCGTCGCTTGTGACGGTGCGTATCAGGTCATCAAAGGTTATCGGATTTATACCGCGGCGCACGAAGGAGAGAGCCTCCTCGTCGTAGCAGCTCTCGCGGTTGTTGATGAAGATGTCAGTAGCTTCGTTTGCGAGCGGGCTGTCCACGTACACGGGGAATTCGTCGTGCCCCTTGATGAGCCCGTCGTGCTTTATCTGGCGCAGGAAGTAGAGCATCTCCTGCGTCCTGCCGACCGCAAACGACGGTATGATAACGCTTCCGCCGCGGTCGAAGGTGGTCTGGAGCACCTTGGTCAGCGCGGTGACGTAGTCGGTGGGGCGGTCGTGGACGCGGTTGCCGTAGGTGGACTCCATAACGACGTAGTCGGCGGAGTCGATATACTGCGGGTTGCGGATAAGCGGCTGATGAACGTTGCCGATATCGCCCGAGAATACGATAGTACGTGTTTCGCCGTCCTCGGTCATGGTGAGGATAATGCTCGCCGAGCCGAGAAGGTGTCCCGCGTCGCGGAATCGGATAGTGATACCCTCGGATATCTCGGCGGAAGTTTCGTATTCGTGCGGCACGAAGAGCTCTATCGCGCCGATAGCGTCGTCCATGGTATAGAGCGGCTCGTAGTCGTCCTCGCCGCGGCGCTGAGCCTTTCTGCTGCGCCATTCGGCTTCAAATTCCTGTATGTGCGCACTGTCGCGGAGCATAACGCTGCAAAGGTTGGCAGTAGCGGTCGTGGAGTGTATCGGACCGCTGAATCCGCCCGCATAGAGCAGCGGGAGCAGTCCCGAGTGGTCGATGTGAGCGTGCGTGAGGAGCACGAAGTCGATATCGGCGGGAGCAACGGGCACCTGAACGTTTTTGAGGACGTCCTCGCCCTGTTCCATTCCGAAATCGACAAGGAACTTCCTGCCGCAGGCTTCGATATATGTGCAGCTGCCCGTGACCTCATGGGTAGCGCCGATGAACATCATTTTCATAGCAATGCCTCCAATAATTCTTTTATGTAATTATACCATATTGGAATATAAAAGTCCATAGCTTTTTGTGAATTTGTTTTGCATTGCGAAATTGCTTCAAATATGATATAATGTAGATTAGCGTGAGTTTACGGAAGGAGCAGAATATGGACGGATACACTGTGAGACCGCTCGGTGCGGACGAATACGGAGTTCTCGGCGACTTCCTATACGAGGCGATTTTCATTTCCGAGGGCGTTTCTCCGCCGCCGAGGGAGATAATCAATCAGCCCGAATTGCAGGTCTACGTCGAGGACTTCGGCACCCGCCGCGGGGATATCGCGGTCTGTGCGGAGTACGGCGGGCGGATAGTCGGTGCGGCGTGGAGCCGCATAATGAACGACTACGGTCACATCGACGACGATACGCCCTCGCTCGCGATATCGCTGTATAAGGAGCACCGCGGCAGGGGCGTCGGCACGGAGCTTATGCGGGCTCTGCTCGCGGAGCTGAAAAGTGCGGGCTTCGGGCAGGTGTCGCTCTCGGTGCAGAAGGCGAACTACGCGGTGAAGCTTTACCGCAAAACGGGCTTCGTCACCGTAGACGAGAACGACGAGGAATACATAATGTTACGTGCTTTACAGAACGACTAATTGATACGGATTGTAGGGGACGGCGTCCTCGACGTCCCGCTGTAGGGGCGGATATTATCCGCCCGCAAACGAATGGCATTGTAACACTGCGCGGAATAATTCCGCGGGCGAGATATTGCGGGGCGAGAGAAGGGGGACGCCTTCTCTTACAAGGCGTCCCCAGCAGCAGAGCTGCATATAGCTGCGAAAGCCAAATCAAAGATTTGGTACGCAGCTTATCTTCAAAAACGATTCACTGAATCGATTTTGAATTCACCCCTTGCGAGGCGCCTTCGTTTTTATTTCGCCGTTCCCTAAAAACTGTGAACGACGACCAAGGGCTTTGCCCTTGGAACCCACAAGGGCGCTGCCCTTGACCCGCGGGGCTCTGCCCTCGACCCGCAAGCCTTTGAAAAGGCTTGAGCGAAACTTTAGGCTTCGCGTTGACGCATTTCTGTTGCGGAAGTTCATTCCCGCGATTGAAAGCAATGTAGGGGACGCCGCCCTCGGCGTCCCGCAAGAAAAACAGAAAGGACAACTGATATGAACAAGAAAGAAACTGCTGAAATAAAAAAGAACTTTTCCGACAAGAGCGGATTTTTCATTATGGAGCGCGTGCTCACAGGCTTTGTGGACGCGGAGAAAAACGTCCGCTACGCAAAGGCTAACGCGTGCGTGACGATGTCCGTCGAGGAGCACGATGTCTACGACGAGACGCTGAAAAAGGTCCTCAACACCAACGTCGGCAAGAACTTCTGCGAGTACGAGTTTCCGAACGAGGCATACGAGGAGGGCAAGCCGCAGGAGGTGCTCTACTCGCTGCTCAAATCGGAGCTGAAGGACGAGGTGGTCTGCGAGAACTTCCTCAACCACATCGCCAACAACATCACCTACACGGGTCCCTTCGCCGTCATCACTGCCTACTGCGTGTACACGATACGCAAGAAGGACAAGAACGACGAGTTCGCGGAGGGCGAGGACGAGGTCTACCGCTACCTGCTCACGGCGATATGTCCCGTGAACACGAGCAGCGACGGCTTCGTGTTCGACAGCTTCAACAACGAGATAACGAAGAAGGTCAACACCGAGCTCATCATCAGCAAGGCGCCGTCGGACGGATTCCTATACCCCGTTTTCAGCAACCGCAGCTCCGACATCAACCACGTGATGTACTACGCGAAGTCGGCAAACAAGCCGAATACCTCCATAGTTGAGGACGTGCTCGGGTGCAGCTTTGTGATGTCCGCGGAGAGCGAAAAGACGAGCTTCCAGAGCATACTCAAGACCGTTGTCGGCGACGACCTCGACTATATGGTGATCAAGACCGTGAACGAGAAGCTTCAGGAGGTCGCGGAGGAGAGCAAGGACGAGACCGACAACGCCGTTATCGACAACACCAAGCTCAAAGGCATACTTACCGATATCGGCGTACCGCAGGAGCGCGTCGAGATGACCGACCCCGTATTCGAGCGCGTGTGCGGCAATACCCCGCTGACCGTGTCGAACCTCATCGACAAGAAGACGGTGCTGACCTCGGCGGGCATAACGGTCAACATCAAGCCCGACGCGGCTGATAAGGTGCGCACGAGCGTCATCGACGGCAGACGCTGTCTGCTCATCGACATCGACGACCCGACAATCGAGATAAACGGTCTGCCTGTTACGCTGAACTGAGCGCCGAGCGCAGAACTCAGATGTAGGGGCGGCGTTCCGCCGCCCGATAAGCGCCCGTTGTGCTGCGGGACGTCGAGGACGCCGTCCCCTACAGAATATCCTTGTAGGGGCTGATGCCTACATCAGCCCGACTTTTTCCTGCGGGGCGATGTGGGCATCGCCCCCTACAAATAGGTGCGTGACGCCGTCACCTACAAATTTTCATTGACACAGACCACGTCCTATATTATAATGAAGTTACGATAACTCACACGGAGGAGCGAAAATGGAGAAGCTTTACAGAATACATATGGGCAAAGCCAAATGCGCCGTTGACCTCGGCGACGGAAGCGAGCGCGGCGAATACGTAGGGCAGGACTATATCCTCAGCAGGCTGGGACGTCCGCACAGGAGCATAAGCCTGATGTACTGCTACTACCCCTTCGATAAGGAGTGGCCCGCACGCATATCCGAGGCTATGAAGGACGCGGAGGTGTCCTTCCAGTGGGACTACCCCTATGACGACTACTTCCCCTACGGCGGAGGTATCGGCGGCAGTCACGACAATGAGCCTTTCAATCAGATGAGGGACGTCCGCAGACACGGTCAGGACGTTACGCTCACCATTACGATGGACCCGCACGTCACGGACGAGCAGCTTGCCGCGATAGGTGACGACCTGCGCACGTTCGGACGCGTTTTCCTGCGTATCAATCACGAGGCTACGGGCAACTGGTTCTCGTTCAACAAGAGGGCGACATATCAGGAGGTAGCGGACTTCTACTGCCGCGCGGTGCGTGTCATCAAGGAGCACGCTCCGAACGTGCAGACGGTGCTGTGCATAGGCGGCATCGAGGACATAAACTCCGAGGAGATAGTAATGGAGAAGGAGTTCGCACAGGCTGTCCGCGATACGGATATATGGTCGGTGGACAAGTATATGGCTCTCCACTGGGGCTGGCCCTACGACGTTGCGGAGACGGGCGGAAAGTCCCACCACAGGCTGGCTGTGCGCGACATATATGACCTCACGAAGGCGAGCTATGAGCGCTACAAGCACATCTGCGGCGGAGCTGAAAAGCCGATGATAATGTCGGAGTTCAACGCCGACGGAGACGTTACGGGTGCATACGAGCAGGCGGAAATGGTCAAGCTCTACTGCGATATCCTCGACGAGGACAAGGCGGACTGGTTCACGGGCTTCACGTTCTATCAGTTCCGCGACCGCGGCAGGCTCGGACTTGAGATAGAAGACCCGAATAACCCCGAGGTCGGCATAGAGCAGCCCGTTATGAAGACGTATAAAGAGATAATCAACCGCGAGCGCTTCCTGCCCGAGATGACACAGCAGGGCGAGCTTGAGCTCCCCGTGAAAATGCGCTGGGGAAGCTCCGAGGACGCCGACGGCATAGCTCTGCCGCTCCATTTCGACGGCGACCCGCACTTCTGCGAGCTCGTGTTCGAGGACGACTCGAACCTGATGATAGAGCTCAACGGACGCTGGTTCTACAAGTCGCCGAAGGCAAGGACGATAGACCTCATGCCCGCCTTCTACGAGAACAGGCTGGGCGGAGCCGCTGATATGACGCTGAAGATATTTGCTCCTCCCGCAAGCGGCGAGAACGACCTCTCTGCGGAGGACGGAATGTACAACTACTGCTACACGCTCGAAAAGCTGCCGAGGGTGCGCATACTCACGACTCCCGTCGAGCCGAGCAAGGACAGATAAGAAAGGCGAATCCGCAATATGGAAAGAAAGCTTAATTTGAAAAGAGTTATCATAGTCGGAGCACTGGCGCTGGCTCTGCTGGCTGTAATAGGAGCGTGCATAGCGGTCGTTGTCTCGCACGGCAGGGACAAGAAATCGGAAAATCAGCCGCTCCTCTGCGAAGAGCCCGTCTTCCCCGCGACCCTCGCCGCTGAGGGCGGCACCTATACCCGCAAGCTCTCGACCTACTGGTGGGTGAAGGACGCAAACAACGGCAAGGTCATACTCGAGGACGTCAACCGCTTCCACGGCGGGGCTGTCCCCGATGCAGATCTCGGAGTAGTTGACCTTCAGGGCAGAGTGATCATCACCTGCGACAACCGCGAGGTACACTTCACGGACAAGGGCTATATAGCAACGTGGCACGTCGATAAGAACAGCAGTACATATAACTACTTCAATATGGGCGGCAACTGCCTTGCAAGCCTCGATTCGACAAGTGCCGAGACCATTGAGAAGTACGGCGAGGTGCTGAAGACGAGCGAGAAGGAGCACGCGGAGATAACGGACAAGGTAGACGGCTCGGTGAAGTATTTCGGCAAGTATGCGGTAGTCAGCGAGCGTGACGAGATAAGCAAAAAGAAGCAGACCAACACCTGCGTCTACGAATTCAAGGCAAACTGACACGGAGGCGTGATATGGATACATCGGTTGTGATAGTGTGCGCGGGAAATTCCACGCGCATGGGCGGCGTGAACAAGATACTGCTCCCGCTGGGGGAGAGGCTCGTCATTGGCGTGACTATGCTCGCCTTCGAGCGCTGCGAGAGCGTGAGGGAGATAGTGATAGTCGCGAGAGAAGCTGATATCCCCGCGATAAAGGCAGAGGCGGAAGCCGCTGGCATAACGAAGCTCCGCGCCTGCACCACGGGAGGAGCTACACGTCAGGAGAGCGTTATCAACGGCGTGAAGCAGATATCGAAGGATACGAAGCTCGTGGCGATACACGACGGAGCGCGTCCGCTCGTCAAGCCCGAGCACATCGAAAAGGTGATAAAGGACGCGCAGGTATTCGGCGGCGCGACCCTCGGAGTGCCCGTAAAGGACACCATAAAGACCGTGGACGGCGGGCTCATCGTTGATACTCCGCCGCGCAAGTCGCTCTACATCACGCAGACGCCGCAGATATTCAAGCGCGAGCTCTACTTCGAGGGCATCGACTTCGCGCTCGAGCACGGGCTCGACTTCACGGACGACTGCCAGCTCGTCGAGGCTATCGGCGGAAAGGTCGCGATGACTGTCGGCGACTACACAAACATCAAGATAACGACTCCCGAGGATATAAAGCTCGCGGAGGTACTGCTGAATTACTGAGGAGGGACATATATGTTCAGGATAGGTCACGGATACGACGTACACAAGCTCGTTGAGGGCAGGAAGCTCATTCTCGGCGGAGTTGATATCCCGCATACGGTGGGACTTCTCGGACACTCCGATGCGGACGTCCTCGCCCACGCGATAATGGACGCAATGCTCGGAGCTCTCGCGCTCGGCGATATCGGACACCTCTTCCCCGACACGGCTGACGAGTTCGAGGGCGCGGACAGTATGAAGCTCATGGCTGAGGTCGTGAGGGTGTGCGCGGAGAACGGCTACAGGATAGGCAATATCGACGCTACGGTGATAGCGCAGGCTCCGAAGCTCGCGCCGTACATCGTGGAGATGCGGGAGAACATCGCGAAGGTGTGCGGCTGTCTCGTGGGACAGATAAGCGTCAAGGCGACGACGGAGGAGCACCTCGGCTTCACGGGCGAGAAGCTCGGCATATCGGCGCACGCAGTGGCACTGATGGAGAAGATATAAAAAAAGACGGCTTATGCCGTCTTTTTTTAGAACTCAGAGCTCAGTAGGGGCGGATATTATCCGCCCGCAAATATACCAACAAATCAGCCGAAACAAATGTAGGGGCGGGCGAGAGCGCCCGCCCGTTGACTTATCAGCAAATTAGCGGGACGCCGAGGGTGGCGTCCCCTACAATCGGTCGCCGTTGGATAATCGGGATATTGGCGGACGCCCAATAGGCGCCCCTACAGAGGACAACACAAATCTTCTTGACAAATCATTTAATTGGTTGTATAATTACTCTGAGGTGTTATACCTTACAATCTTTTCTGATATTTTCTGGAGGAATTATGGAAATTATCATAGTCGGCGGCGGCAAAGTAGGCTGCGCACTTGCCGAGGTGCTCTGCGACGAGCACAATGTGACTGTCATCGACAGCAACGAAGTAAAAATAAACTCCATCGTCAACGACTACGACGTCAAGGGCATAGCGGGCAACTGCCTGCAGACCGATGTCCTCGACGAGGCGGGCGTTGACAAGTGCAACATATTCATAGCGGTGACGAGCTCGGACGAGGTGAATATCCTCTCGTGCCTTATCGCGAAGAAGATGAAGGCGCGTCACTGTATCGCGCGTGTGAGAAGTCCCGAATTCGACAAGCAGCTGGTATTCATGCGTGAGGAGCTGGGTATCAGTATGATGGTAAACCCCGATTACAACGCCGCAAACGAGATAGCGAAGGTACTGCGCTATCCCGAGGCTATCAACATAGAATCGTTCGCGAAGGGCAGGGTAGACCTCGCCGAGATACGTATCACGAGCGGCAGCATACTCGATAACATTGCCCTCACGCAGCTCTCGCGCAGGCTGAGGCTCGACGTGCTCATCTGTGCGGTACAGCGCGGCGAGGAGGTAATAATCCCGAACGGAAGCTTTATCCTCAAGGCGGGCGACAAGATACATATGACCGCTTCCCACAGCAATATGGTCAAGTTCTTCAAGAGCATAAGCGCCGCCTACAGAGAAAAGCGCGTGAAATCGGCAGTCCTAATCGGCGGCGGCAGAGTGGGCTATCATCTTGCCCAGCAGCTCCGCGAGATGGGCGTTAAGGTCAAGATAATCGAGGTCAACGAGAAGCGCTGCCTCGAGCTGAGCGAGCGCCTGAACAAGGTCAGCGTGATATGCGCAGACGGCACAGACCACGATATCCTCAAGGAGGAGCGTGTATACGACGCGGACGCTGTTGTAACGCTGACGGGCATAGACGAGGAGAACATACTCCTCTCGCTGCTTGCCAAGAACAACGGCGTTGAGAAGGTGGTCACCAAGGTGAACCGTATGACCCTTATGCAGCTGACCGACACCCTCGACCTCGACAGCATAATCTCGCCGAAAGGCATAACCGTAAATCAGATACTCCAGTACGTCCGCGCGAAGCAGAACTCGGCGGGCAATAACGTCACCACGCTGTACAGGCTCGTCAACGACAAGCTCGAGGCTATCGAGTTCGTTATCCGCGAGCACAAGGACTACGTGGGAGTGCCGCTGAAGAAGCTGAAGCTGAGGAGCGGCATACTCATAGCGAGTATCGTCAGGGGCAACGAGCTCATCATACCCAAGGGCGACGACTGCCTGATGGTGAACGACAGCGTAGTTATCGTCACCACGAACCGCGGCTTCGGCGACCTCAAGGAAATATTCGATTAAGGGAGATATGACTGTAATATCATGAACTACAGAATGATAACCTATATAATGGGTCAGATACTGAAGGTCGTGGGTCTGTGTATGCTTCTCCCGATAGTTGTGGGGCTCATATATCACGAGCACCACATACTGCTTTCGTTTCTGATACCGTTTGTGATAACGATGGTGATAGCCTTCGCGTTCACGCTCAAAAAGCCCAAGGACAACACCGTTTACTCGATGGAGGGCTTCGTGAGCGTTGCGGCATCGTGGATAGCTATGTCCGCGATAGGAGCTCTGCCCTTCGTTATCTCGCGCGAGATACCCAACTACTTCGACGCCCTGTTCGAGACAGTCTCGGGCTTCACAACCACGGGAGCTACCGTCCTCGGCAATGTCGAGGCTATGTCGCGTACCTGCCTGTTCTGGCGAGCGTTCACCCACTGGCTGGGAGGTATGGGCGTGCTGATGTTCGTGCTCGCGATAATGTCGAGCAACGATTCGCGAACGATGCATATGATGCGTGCGGAGTGCGCGGGACCGAACGTCGGACGACTTGTATCGAAGTCGAGCTTCTCGGCGCGTATCCTCTACGGAATATACATCGCCCTCACGCTCTCGGAGACGGGAATGCTGATGATAGGCGGTATGCCGCTGTATGACGCGATAATACACGCGTGCTCGTCGGCGGGTACGGGCGGCTTCTCGATGTGGAACGACAGTATCGGACACTACAACAGCCCGTTCATCGAAATGACGATAGCGGTGTTCATCATACTGTTCGGCGTCAATTTCAACCTCTACTACTACCTGCTGATAAAGAAGTTCTCGCTCGCCTACAAGAACGAGGAGGTACGCACCTATTTCAGCATAATCATACTCGCTACGGGTGTCATCACGCTGACCGTTATGAAGCAGTACGGCTCGGTGCTCGAAGCGCTGAGGCGCTCGTTCTTTATGGTAGCTTCGACGATAACCTCGGCGGGCTTCTCGACGACGGATACGGGACAGTGGCCTGTGTTTGCGCAGACACTGCTGCTTCTGCTGATGTTCATCGGATCGTGTGCGGGCTCGACGGGCGGCGGTATGAAGGTAGCGCGTATAATGATAATCGTGAAGACGGGTATCCGCGAACTCAAATACATCGTAAGCCCCCGTGCTGTAGCGGCAGTCAAGATGGACGGCAAGCCCGTGGAAAAGGACGTCGTGCGCGGCGCGTCGAACTACTTCATACTGTTTATGCTGCTTATGGCGCTGTCGGTGCTGCTTATCTCGCACGACCGCTTCTCCATCGAGGAGAACCTCTCAGCGGTCATCACGTGTATGAACAATATCGGCTTCGGCGTGGGAAGATTCAGTCCCTCGGGCAACCTCGGCGGGCTCGACTCCTTCTCGAAGGTGATCCTGTGCTTTGATATGCTCCTCGGACGCCTTGAGATATACCCGCTGATACTTCTCTTTGCAAGGAAGAGAGATTGATTTTGTAGGGGACGGCGTCCTCGACGTCCCGCGAATATGCCGTATTGTTGCGGGCGCACGGAATGCGCCCCTACAATAGAGGTAAATGCGCAATTTTGCCCTATATACCGCCCGACACCGTCGGCGGGACTGTGCAAATAACCAAATATAACGAAAAGAGCGGCTTTTTTGAGAATTTCTCTTGACAAGCCGCCTTTTTTTGGATATAATATTTTAGTGTGCTCTATTATGCGCACAGAATAACTAAAAAAGGAGGAAAAATATGCCTACATTTAACCAGCTCGTACGTAAGGGAAGAAAGGATCTTGAGACAAAGTCCACAGCTCCTGCTCTCCAGAAGGGTTACAATGCTAAGAAGAAGACTCAGATCGACCAGAGCTCTCCTCAGAAGAGAGGCGTCTGCACAGCTGTAAGAACGGCTACACCTAAGAAGCCTAACTCAGCTATGAGAAAGATCGCCAGAGTTAAGCTCACAAACGGCTACGAAGTAACTTCTTACATCCCCGGTATCGGTCACAACCTTCAGGAGCACAGCGTCGTTCTCATCAGAGGCGGACGTGTTAAGGATCTCCCCGGTGTGCGTTACCACATCATCAGAGGCGCTCTCGACGCTCAGGGTGTTGCAAACCGCAATCAGGCTCGTTCCAAGTACGGTGCAAAGAAGCCCAAGCAGAAGTAAGAGAATCTCTGCACAGCACGCGGATATGCTGTATAAAGAATACCGCACCCATTACTAAAATAGGATAACTACTGCCGCATATTGTGCGGAGTTATATATAGATACACGCTATATATCATCTCTGCATGGCGGAAAACATACCGTGCGGCGAAGCGGAGCTCCACACGCGGAGCAGTAACCGCAGCGGTACGAGTACCTATGAATTCATGAATCTATGTGAAGGAGGGAAGCGAAATGCCAAGAAGAGGTAATATCGCAAAGCGTGATGTATTACAGGACCCTGTATACAACTCAAAGCTCGTAACACGCCTTATCAACAACATTATGCTTGATGGTAAGAAGGGTGTTGCACAGAAGATAGTTTACGGTGCATTCGACATCGTAGCTGAAAAGACAGGCAAGGACGCTCTGGAGGTATTCGAGCAGGCTATGGAGAACATTATGCCCGAGCTCGAGGTAAAGGCTCGCCGTCTCGGCGGTGCTACTTATCAGGTACCTATGGAGGTAAGACCTGAGAGACGTCAGACACTCGGTCTCCGCTGGATCACAAAGTATTCCAGAGAGAGAAACGAGAAGACAATGAAGGAAAGACTTGCCGGTGAGATCCTCGATGCGCTCAACGGAACAGGCGGCGCCTGCAAGAAGCGTGACGATACTCACAAGATGGCTGAGGCAAACAAGGCGTTTGCTCACTACCGCTGGTAAGAGCCTAAGGAGGATACTATGGCAAGAGATTGTTCACTTGAAAACACCAGAAATATCGGTATCATGGCTCATATCGACGCCGGTAAGACCACTACTACCGAGCGTATCCTTTTCTACACCGGTGTAAACCACAAGATCGGTGAGACTCACGAGGGATCCGCTACTATGGACTGGATGGAGCAGGAGCAGGAGCGTGGTATCACAATTACTTCCGCTGCTACCACTTGCTACTGGGCAGGTCATAGACTTAATATAATCGACACTCCCGGACACGTTGACTTCACTGTTGAGGTTGAGCGTTCGCTCCGTGTACTCGACGGCTCTGTAACCGTTCTGTGCGCTAAGGGAGGCGTTGAGCCCCAGTCTGAGACCGTTTGGCGTCAGGCTGATAACTACAAGGTACCCCGTATGGCTTATGTAAATAAGATGGATATTATGGGTGCCGACTTCTACCGTGTCGTTGACATGATGAAGGACAGACTCAAGTGTAATGCCGTTCCGATACAGCTCCCCATCGGTGCTGAGGACGAGTTCAGAGGACTTATCGACCTCGTTGAGATGAAGGCTTACATCTATACAAACGACCTCGGTACAGATATCAAGGTTGAGGATATCCCCGAGGATATGAAGGAACTCGCTCAGAAGTACCACGACGATATGGTAGAGCACGTTGCAGAGCAGGACGAGGAGCTCATGATGAAGTACCTCGACGGCGAAGAGCTCACTCAGGAAGAGATAAAGAGCTGCATCAGAAAGTCTACTATAGCTAACGAAATGGTACCTGTATGCTGCGGTACTTCATACAAGAACAAGGGCGTTCAGAAGCTCCTCGATGCTATCATCGACTATATGCCTTCTCCGCTCGACGTTCCCGCTATCAAGGGCGTAAATCCCGATACAGATGTCGAGGAGGAGAGACCTTCCTCTGACGACGAGCCCTTCGCAGCTCTCGCATTCAAGATCGCTACAGACCCGTTCGTTGGTAAGCTCGCATTCTTCCGTGTTTACTCGGGCGTTATCAATCAGGGCGATTCCGTTCTGAATGCAACAAAGGACAGCAAGGAGCGCTTCGGACGTATCGTTCAGATGCACGCTAACCACAGAAAGGACCTCACAACTGTTTACTCGGGCGATATCGCCGCAGCTGTCGGTCTCAAGAATACGACCACAGGTGACACACTCTGTGATGAAAAGCACCCCATAATCCTTGAGTCTATGGAGTTCCCCGAGCCTGTTATCCAGCTCGCTATCGAGCCCAAGACAAAGGCTGGTCAGGAGAAGATGGGTATCGCTCTCGCAAAGCTTGCTGAAGAGGATCCTACCTTCAAGACATGGACTGACGAGGAAACAGGTCAGACCATCATCGCAGGTATGGGTGAGCTCCACCTCGACATTATCGTTGACCGTCTCCTCCGTGAGTTCAAGGTCGAGGCTAATGTTGGCGCTCCTCAGGTTGCTTATAAGGAAACAATCAAGGGCAATGCCGATATCGACTACAAGTACAAGAAGCAGTCGGGTGGTTCGGGTCAGTACGGTCACGTTAAGATTCGCGTAGAGCCCAACGAGTCAGGCAAGGGTTACGAGTTCAAGAACGCCGTTGTCGGCGGTTCTATCCCGAAGGAGTACATCCCTGCTGTTGACGCAGGTATCCAGGGCGCTATGAAGTCCGGTATACTCGCAGGCTACGAGGTAGTTGACGTAAAGGTAGAGCTTTACGATGGTTCCTACCACGAAGTTGACTCTTCGGAAATGGCATTCAAGATCGCAGGTTCTATCGCGTTCAAGGAAGCTCTCAAGCAGGCGAACGCTATCCTTATGGAGCCTGTAATGAAGGTCGCAGTAATCGTTCCCGATGACTACACAGGTACCGTTATCGGTGACCTCAGCTCACGCCGCGGTCAGATACAGGGTCAGGAAGCAAGAACAGGTTCCGTTCAGATCGACGCACTCGTTCCGCTTTCTGAAATGTTCGGCTATACCTCAGACCTCCGTTCCAACACACAGGGACGCGGTCAGTACACAATGGAGCCCCACAGCTACCAGGAAGTACCGAAGAGCATTGCCGAGAAGATCATGGCTTCAAGAAGCAAGGGTTAAGTCCTTTTGCCCGAAAAAACGGCATAAAAAGGCGATTATCAACAAAATCATGTGTTTCGGAGAAAGAAATTTCTCCAAAACACTTGAATTTACCAGAACAATCTGTTATAATATGTATACAGATTTCTGTATTTTTCTATATTAAGGAGGAAATTCCCAATGGCTAAGGCTAAATTTGAAAGAACCAAACCCCATGTAAACATTGGTACTATCGGACACGTTGACCACGGTAAGACCACTCTTACAGCTGCTATCACAAAGACTCTCGCTATGAAGGGTCAGGCTCAGTACGAGGCTTACGATATGATCGATAAGGCTCCTGAGGAGAGAGAGCGTGGTATCACGATCAATACAGCTCACGTTGAGTACGAGACAGACAAGCGTCACTATGCGCACGTTGACTGCCCCGGCCACGCTGACTATGTAAAGAACATGATCACAGGTGCTGCTCAGATGGATGGTGCTATCCTCGTTGTTGCTGCTTCTGATGGTCCTATGGCTCAGACAAGAGAGCACATCCTTCTCGCTCGTCAGGTTGGCGTTCCTGCAATCGTTGTATTCATGAACAAGGCTGACCAGGTTGACGATGAGGAGCTCCTCGAGCTCGTTGAGATGGACATCCGTGACCTTCTCTCCAGCTACGACTTCCCCGGCGATGATACACCTATCATCAAGGGTTCTGCTCTTGCTGCTCTTAACGCTCCCGACGATCTCAACGATCCCGCTTACAAGCCGATCCTTGACCTCATGGACGCTGTTGATGAGTACATCCCCAGCCCTGAGCGTGACGATGCTAAGCCCTTCCTTATGCCTATCGAGGATACAATGACCATTTCCGGTCGTGGTACCGTTGTTACAGGTAGAGTAGAGCGCGGAAAGCTCAACGTAAACGAGCCTGTTGAGATCGTTGGTCTCTCCGACGAGAAGCTCAACACAGTTGTTACAGGTCTTGAGATGTTCAGAAAGACCCTCGACTTCTGTGAGGCTGGTGATAACGTTGGTGCACTTCTCCGTGGTATCACAAGAGATCAGGTTGAGCGTGGACAGGTTCTCTGCAAGCCCGGCTCGATCCACCCCCATACAAAGTTCAGCGGTCAGGTTTACGTACTGAAGAAGGAAGAGGGCGGTCGTCATACTCCTTTCTTCAACAACTACAGACCTCAGTTCTACTTCAGAACCACTGATGTTACAGGTGTTGTAACTCTTCCTGCTGATAAGGAAATGTGCATGCCCGGCGATAACGTTGCTATGGACGTTGAGCTCATCACTCCTATCGCTATCGAAGAGGGACTCCGTTTCGCTATCCGTGAGGGTGGCAGAACAGTTGGTTCAGGCGTTGTTACAAAGATCAACGAATAATCAATTACCCTGAATAATAAAAGCCCGTTCCGTTTGGAACGGGCTTTTTGTTTGCTATATATACGCAAAGTTAAACACAAAGGCTTGTCGATGTCAATAGTTTTATGTTGAATATGAATAATGACGGACGGTCAGGATTGCCTGCGCGATATGGGGTAAGAATCTGATATAGGATATGTGAAAAAACAAAAGGAAATGTTAATACAATTTGTTGAACTCAACTATGAAACTACGTGCTGTTATTGTGCTGAGAGGATTTTTCTTATATGTCAATTTTGCCAAAGGTATACAAACACGTGAAAACAGCTGAAAGGTGACAAATCTCCCCACAAGTTGTGCACTCCGGCAGAAAATTGTCTGTACATATTTTGGGCAGCAGACAATCCGAGAGAGAGCAATGATGAAAAATCGCGGAAAACGGCGAACGAGATTGCGAAAAAATAACAGTAACCATAAAAAAATTATATATACGTCAAATAATCCACATATAAAAGCATATTACATACACGTCTGTGTTAAATAAATTTATTATCGGGCGGTAGAAAGGTCGAAAGTGCGTAAAATTCGGTCAAAATGTAGTTTAGAAGGTCGTATGAACTCTTTGTGCATAATGAACAATTTTTGAATTGGAATTTCTTGAATGTAGTCTTTTGTTAATACTTGAAATATCGTGTACAGTATGTTATAATATAAGTGTTAAAAATGGGCATTCTATGTCAACGCGTATGTACAAATATGGTTGACGAAGGCAAATTTTTAGAAATATGATATGGAAAGGATGGGATTACACCATGAGAAAATCATTGGGCAAACGTTTGATAAGCGGCGTTACGGCAGCTCTCACTGCGGTAATGATCTTCCCGAACGTTACACCAACATCTATGGCGGGCGAAACTGCTGATATCAACAGCGCCAAGACCGTTTTCTCACTGGAACGAGATGGTGCGCTGACCTATAAGTATACCACCAACTGGATGGGTATGCCTATGGAGCAGACGACGTATAAGTACGCCGATCAGCTGTATGCGCAGATCAATTTCGAGGACGAAGCGGGCAGTCCTGCTGCTGTTGACCTCGGAGACAATCAGTACTACCTTCTCGTTCACGCTGTCGGAAGAAGCAGCGGAGGCACGGGCTACAAGTACAAAGACGGTGAAAACCGCGACTACTATAAGCTGTACGAAATCGGGGACGGTCCGAGCTGGACTACCGAGAAATTCGGTGAAGACCTTCGTCCGTATTACGGCGAGGGATTTTTCCGCCAGCAGCCCGCTACCGAGAAGGTGGAGGGTATACTCCTCAGGAACAAGGAGAGCGGTGAGCTTTCACTTGAGGACGCGATAGCTCTCAAGAACTGCGAGGTAGTTGACTCGATAGACGGCTATACCGTTGTTCCGAGTGCAGACCTTACCGTTCGTACAACTCCTACAGTGGACGCGGAATACGGCAACGATACCGTTTCCGTAAAGGCGGTCAAGAACGCTTACGCTGTAGACATCAATGTTTACGATGCCGACGGCATAAGGACGTTCATCGACAAGCCCGGCTACAATTACTATATGCTCACGTATATAGGCGAGAATGACGATGCGATAAGGAATCGCTCCGATCTCAAGGGCTGGGCTATCGAGAAGGTGACTCCCGACGCCGCAAATCACGGCTCTTACTATCAGCAGGCTGTCACCTTCAGCGAGTTCATACCGTTCGGCGAGGACGGCTCATCGACTGACGGAGAGAAGATAAAGTACGACAAGAACAAGTACCGTGTCGGCTATCGTCTCTATCGTACACTTGATGCAGAGACAGAGCTCAAAACCTATGCTGACTGCATTGACCCCGCAAAGGCAGCTGATTCGATACCTTCGTACATCTTTGATTCCAAAGACGGCGATAATTCAGCTACAGTAGATATCTACAGGGATCAGCTCACAGCACTCAACATCGAGTTTGAGTCCGATGAAGCACTGAATATCAGAGCTGAAGAGAGCTACTATGTTCTCGTTACAGTTGAGCACCAATCAGGCGACCCTTCGTACTTCCTCGGACAGATAGTTTCCGACGGCACGAATAAGATCACCGTTGTTGCCCAGCCGCTGGAAGGCGATAGCATGTGGGTGGACAAGAACAACGAAAAGCTTATTCACGAACGCTATAAGGGCACTGAAAAGAGCATATCGTTTGAGATCCTCCACGCCAAGCTCAACGACGGCGAGGAGTTCAAGGCAAATCAGGCGATCGACTTCGGAAGCGGCAGAACTAAGTGCGTCACTGTAGAGGACGGCACTCCGATCTCTGCTTATATCCTTAATGAAGGCGGGTTCACAAAGACCGCTAACGAAGACAAGACTGAGGCTACATTCACAAAGAAGTATACTCTTACGAAAAATCCTGTCGATACCGATAAGGATTTCCAGAGTATCCTCGGCGATGCACTCTTCTTCGGTATCACCGCAGACAGATACAACCAGGCAGGTCATGCACAGACCAATTTCGCAGCAAACTACTATCAGAATACAGCGAGCGTTCAGCAGCCCAACCTTTCGGGCGGATTCGCGGGACATATCTACATCGCGAACTATGCTGACTTCAGCGACGGAAAGACGACTGTTGATGAGAGCAACATCGTTCCTCCCGCTGATTTCGCTACCAACGCACTCGGAACATTCTCACTCGGTGACTGGGGCAAGGAAGACAGAGATGCTCCTATCGTGCACGTGCAGGATGCAAAGAGCGTAGGACCCAAGGATCTCATCAAGACTGAGGAGAATCCTACGGGCGCGGAGGTAAGGACAGAGACGGCAGACGAAATGATGACGAAGGTCAACTCCGTTATCGACACAATGAAGGCAACCTCTGCTGAGCTTCTCACTCACCCCGCAACGATAAAGCCTATCGTTGTTGACGGCTTCGGCTTTATCGACACAATGTCATTCCCCGACAATGCTGATATATACATCGACGCAGACGAGATACTTCCCTGTCTCTCCGACGCGGGCAAGCTCAATATCAAGATGAAGCAGGGTCAGACGATCATCTTCAACTTTGATGACCCGAGCTACAACAGCGATGAGTATATCACTATCAAGCATCCCAATCTCACGATCGACGGTAAGCCTGTTGCAACAACAGACGGCGAGGAAAGCGACAAGTTCTGTCAGCACCTCGTATACAATCTCAACACTGTCAAGAACGCGCATATTGATGATGCGTACGGCATATTCCTTAATCCCAATGCCGATTCCGAGATGTATACATACACAACATCTCACGGCTGGATGGTAACGGCAGGCTACTACGAGAACACAGGTCCTGAGTGGCATTTCAACTACCAGCACCTTACAAAGGAGGATATTACTCCTCCCACACCGAGCGCTAAGTTCAGCAAGAAGGACGCGGCTACCTCCGCAGAGCTCGCGGGCGCTAAGCTCACTATCTCCAAGGAAGGCTTCGGCTTCGCGGACTTCACTAAGGTCTCGGCTACACAGGGCGGCACAGAGGTAACACTCGAAAAGAAGCCCAACGGCATTTCATTCACATCCGGCACAGCACCTACTATTATAAAAGGACTCCCCAAGGGCAACTATGTACTCAGGGAGGATACCACTCCTCTCGGCTATAAGAAGGCTGAGGAGATCAAGTTCGAGATCGACGATAAGGGCGAACTCGTAGGCAAGAGCGTTATCACAATGCAGGATGCCCCCGTCGAAGCTACCATCAGCAAGCAGGCTGTAGGCGGCGGCGCGGAGCTTCCCGGTGCAGAGCTTACCGTAACTCTTACAAATCCCAAGCCCGAGCAGAACCTTAACGGCGTGACACTCAGCGGCGGCGGAACACTCGTTTCCAGAACCGACAACAGCATCACGTTCACATCGGGCGATACAGCAACACAGCTTTCAAAGCTCCCCGAGGGCGATTACGAGCTCACAGAGAGCAAGGCTCCTCTCGGATATGCAGTCAGTGACGAGACTGTTTCGTTCAAGGTTGACAAGGACGGCAAGGTGACAGGCGATACGACAATGTTCGACAGCCTTATCACTGCCACCATCAGCAAGAAGAACGTAACAGGCGGCGGCGCGGAGCTCGCAGGAGCACAGCTCACCGTCAAGTCCAACGACAAACTCGACCTCTCGGGCATAACAGCCAAGCAGGGCGAGACTGACATCACAGCATCACTCACATTCAGCACAGACAACTCAGAAGTAACATTCACATCGGGTGCGAAGGAAACAGTTCTTTCCGCACTTCCCGCAGGTTCATACACACTCATTGAGAACACAGCTCCTCTCGGCTTCACGAAGGACACTTCCATCGACTTTGTCATCAAGGAAGACGGTACCATCGAAGGCGATAAGAAGCTCGAGCTCAAGGATGAGGTCATCACAGCTGCTATCAGCAAGCAGGCAGCTGCAAACTGCGCAGAGCTTAAGGGCGCAACACTTACCGTAAAGTCTGAGGACGGCAATGACCTCTCGGGCGTAACGGCTGCACAGGGCGCAACACCTGTTGCTCTCACAGTAAGCGATGACAAGACAGAGATCACATTCACATCGGGCGACGTTCCCACGACGCTTTCGATGCTCCCCGCAGGCGAGTACACCCTCACCGAGGTGACAGCTCCCGACGGATACGAAAAGGCTGAGTCCGCTTCGTTCACAGTTGACGAAAAGGGCAATGTAACAGGCACAACAACAATGCTCGACGATTCCTTCGTTGAAATAAGCAAGAAGGCAGTCGGCGGAAGCGAAGAGCTCGCAGGCGCTGCGATGACTCTCACGCTCGTAAAGGCTACAGGCACAGCTACCGACCTCACACAGACAGGCGATGCTGACCTCGCGGCTGACAAGAAGTCCATCAGCTGGACATCGGGCGCAGCTTCCAAGAGCATAAAGAACCTTCCCGACGGCGAGTACACTCTTGAAGAGACAGCTGCTCCCGCAGGCTACAAGAAGGTCGAATCCAAGTTCACATTCACTATCGAGAACGGTCTTATCAAGGGCGAGCCCGAGGCAGTTACCACGGGCGGTACTATCGAGGCTAAGGGCACAAACAAGATACAGGTGCTCGATAACCCCGAGAAGAAGGCAAGCGTTCCGATAACCAAGACCGATATGGGCGGCAAGGAGATAAAGGGTGCAACTCTCAGTCTCACAGGCGTTAAGCCCGATGGCACAACAAAGGTAACATTTACTCCCGAGTCCATCGCAGTACCTGCTGACGGTACTCTCGAAAATGCGGTCGGCAATACTATGGTATGGAAGAGCGGTACAGCTCCTACGACCGTTAACCTTGAGGACGGTACATATACCCTCCACGAGGAAGCAGCTCCCAGCGGCTTCTTGGTAACAACTGATATCACGTTCGTTGTTGAGGACGGCAAGGTAACATCTATCAAGGATATCAAGGGCAACACTCTTGACGCCGTAACTCTTCAGGATGACACTATCAGAGCTACTATCAGCAAGAAGGGCCTTCTCGGCGACGCTACCAAGGAGCTCCCCGGAGCCAAGCTCACAGTCAAGTCTGTTGACGAGACTCCCGCTGACCTCTCGGGCATAACAGCCACACAGGGCGGCACAGACATCACAGCAAAGCTTGACACGAAAAATGCTGCCAAGGGTGAGATATCGTTCGTATCGGGCGAGAAGGAAACAGTTCTTTCACAGCTCCCCGCAGGCAAGTATCAGCTCATCGAGGACACCGCTCCTCTCGGCTACACAAAGGCGACAGCTATCACCTTCACTGTAACGAAGGACGGCAAGACTCAGGTAGATGAGAAGGATGTAGCTTCCGTTGATATGACGGATAAGCTCATCACAGCTATCATCAGCAAGAAGGAGATAAGCGGCGGCGAAGCCAAGGAGCTCGCAGGCGCAACTCTCACAGTAAAGTCCAACGACTCCATCGACCTCTCGGGCGTAACAGCCAAGCAGGGCGAGACAGCCGTTACACTTAAACCCGGCACAGACAAGACAGCTATAACATTCACCTCGGGCGAGAAGGAAACAGTTCTTTCACAGCTCCCCGCAGGTTCGTACACTCTCATTGAGGACACCGCTCCTCTCGGCTACACAAAGGCGACAGAGATCGACTTCGTTGTAACAGCGGACGGCAAGACTCAGATAAGTGAGAAGGACGTCGCTTCCGTTGATATGACAGACGAGGTCATCTCGGCTGTTATCAGCAAGAAGGAAGTAAGCGGCGGCACAGCCAAGGAGCTCGCAGGAGCAAAGCTTACCGTAGTATCCAACGACAACCTCGATCTCTCGGGCGTAACAGCAAGACAGGGCGTCAAGGACGTTGAGCTCACAGTAAGCACAGACAAGCACTCGGTAACATATACATCGGGTGAGGCTCCGACAACTCTTTCCAAGCTTCCCGCAGGCAAGTACACACTCGTTGAGGATACCGCTCCTCTCGGCTACACAAAGGCGACATCCATCGACTTCGTTGTAACAGCGGACGGCAAGACTCGGGTAAGCGAGAAGGACGTTGATTCCGTTGATATGACAGATGAGGTCATCACTGCCACTATCAGCAAGAAGGACGTAACAGGCGGCGGAAGCGAGGAGCTTCCCGGCGCAAAGCTCACTGTAAAGTCTACTGACGGCAAGGACCTCTCGGGCGTAACAGCCAAGCAGGGCGAGTCTGACGTTACACTTACAGTAAGCGAGGACAAGACTTCAGTAACATTCACATCGGGCGAGAAGGAAACAGTTCTTTCCAAGCTCCCCGCAGGCAAGTACACACTCATCGAGGATACGGCTCCTCTCGGATATACAAAGGATACATCCGTTGACTTTGAGATAGACGAGAACGGCAAGCTCGTAGACGTTGATAAGCTCGAGCTCGACGATAAGGCTATCGAGGTTCCCTTCAGCAAGAAGGCTGCTTCCAGCGGAGCAGAGATAAAGGGCGCTACACTCACTGTAAAGTCTACAGACGGCTTCGACCTCTCAGGCGTAACAGCCAAGCAGGGCGAGAAGGCTGTAACTCTTACGGTAAGCGAGGACAAGACAGCAGTATCGTTCACATCGGGCGAAGTTGACACAGTTCTCTCGAAGCTCCCCGCAGGCGAGTACACTCTCACAGAGGACAAGGCTCCCGCAGGCTATGAGAAGAACGACGAGACTATCACATTCACTATCGACGAAAACGGCAAGGTAACAGGCAAGACAGAAATGCTCGACGATGCCGTTATCGAGATAAGCAAGAAGGAAGTCGGCGGCAGCGAGGAGCTCGCAGGCGCTGAGATGATTCTCACGCTCGTAAAGGCTACAGGCACAGCTACCGACCTCACACAGACAGGCGATTCCGACCTCTCGGCAGACAAGAAGTCTGTCAGCTGGACATCGGGTACATCTTCCAAGAAGATAAAGAACCTCCCCGACGGCGAGTACACTCTCGAAGAGACAGTTGCTCCCGAGGGATACGAGAAGGTCGAGTCCACATTCACATTCACAGTCAAGAACGGTATCATCACTGATTCCAAGGCGGCTACAACAGGCGGTTCATCCATCACAGCCGACGGAACAAACAAGATACAGGTGCTTGATAATCCCAAGGAAAAGGTCGCTGTTCCGATAAGCAAGACTGCTGCAGGCGGAACAGAGATAAGCGGCGCTACACTTACTCTCACAGGCGTTAAGCCCGACGGTACAACAAAGGTGACATTCACCTCCGATTCCATCGCGGCAGGCACAGGCGGTAAGGTAGTCAACACAGCAGGCGAGAAGCTCGTTTGGATAAGCGGCACAAGTGCTACACTTGTATATCCCGAGGACGGTACATATACCCTCCACGAGGAGGCAGCTCCCAGCGGCTTCAAGGTAACAACAGACATCACATTCACTGTCAAGGACGGCAAGGTAACAGTGGGCGGCAAGGATGCCGAGAAGGTAAGCCTTGAGGATGACATCATCACAGCTCCGTTCAGCAAGAAGGCAGCCGCCAGCGGCGCCGAGCTGAAGGACGCACAGCTCACGATCACACTCGTTAAGCCTCTCAACACAGGCGACGACCTCCTTAACGTAACTCTTACAGGCGGCGGAAAGCTCATCTCGCAGGACAAGACAACATTCAAGTTCAGCTCCGGCGATACAGAGTCGATACTTTCAATGCTTCCCGCAGGCGAGTACACTCTCACAGAGGATAAGGCTCCCGCAGGATATGAGAAGAGCGACGAGACAGTAAGCTTCTCGATAGACAAGGACGGCAAGGTTACAGGCAAGACTGAAATGCTTGACGACGCTGTCATCGAGATAAGCAAGAAGGAAGTTGGCGGAAGCGAAGAGCTCAAGGGCGCTAAGATGACCCTCACGCTCGTAACTCCCAAGGGCTCGGTAACAGACCTCTCACAGACAGGCGATTCCGACCTCTCGACCGATAAGAAGTCCATAACATGGACATCGGGCGATACTTCCAAGAAGATAACAAACCTCCCCGACGGCGTATACACTCTTGAAGAGGTAGTAGCTCCCGAGGGATACGACAAGGTTGAAAGCACATTCACATTCACGGTTGAAAACGGTCTTATCAAGGGCACACCCGAGGCGGTAACAACAGGCGAGTCCTCTATCTCCGCTGACGGCACAAACAAGATACAGGTACTTGACAGTCCCACACCTGTAACAACGGCTCCGACAACGACCACCACAACTTCAACCACAACGACAACCACAACCACTACTACGACAACAACAACTACCACTACCACTACCACAACCACAACAACTACTACAACAACAACGACAACAACAACTACTACAACAACAACCACAACTACGACGACGACCACCACGACAACTACTACAACTCCTACTACTACCACAACCACCACAACAACAGTTCCCACAACTACTACAACGACAACAACAACTACCACTACTACAACTACAACGATAACGACGACAACCACGACAACCACGACAACCACGACAACAACCACAACAACCACGACGACCACTACCACAACGACGACGACCACAACGACCGTCCCGACCACGACTACCACTATCCCGCTTATCAATGTAAGCATCAATAAGGTGGACGTTGGCGGCAAGGAAGTTGAAGGCGCAACGCTCAAGCTCACAGGTGTCAAGCCCGACGGTACTACTGCGATAGAGTTCACTAAGGATTCCATTCAGGTAGGCGAGGGCGGCAAGCTCGAGAACGGCGTAGGCAGCGCACTCGTATGGATAAGCGGTACGAAGGCAACTATCGTATTCGCGCAGGACGGTACATATACCCTCCACGAGGAAGCGGCTCCGAACGGCTATCTCGTAGCTCAGGACATCATCTTCAAGGTCGAGGACGGCAAGGTAACAGTTAACGGCGAGACAGTTGATAAGATCAATATGATCGACGAGATCGAGACTACAACTACAACGACCACAACTACTACCACTACCACCACAACGACTACGACCACCACAACAACAACAACTACTACTGCTACAGAGACCACTACCACCAAGGCTGTAACTCAGCTCCCCGGCACAGGTACGAACACAACAACAACTGTTATGTCTACCATTGATCAGGGTACAGCTACAAGAACGGTTACTCTCGTAACAAACGTTCGCATCAGCAAGTGTGATACCCACGGTACAGAGGTAGCAGGTGCAGAGCTTACACTCACAGGTAAGGACGCTGACGGCAACGCTATCACGTTCGACCTCAACGACGTCGAGCTTGGCGAGGGTGCGGTTCTCCTCTCAGAGACAAACGGCACTGAGATCAAGTTCAAGTCAGGTACAGCTTCCACAAACTTCAAGAACCTCAGGGACGGTACATATACCCTCCACGAGGTAGCGGCTCCTGACGGATATGAGGTAACGACCGACATCACATTCGAGATCGAAGACGCTATTGTTTACGGCAACGAGCTCAAGGGTGACACTATCGTAATGACAGACACCAAGAAGGGCGAGATCGCAATAAGCAAGAAGAACGTATTCAGCGAGGAGATCCCCGGCGCTACACTCAGCCTCACAGGTACAGATTCCACAGGAAACGCAGTCGTATTCGGCATCACAGAGTTCGTTCCCGGTACAGGCGCTAAGCTCGTTACCACAGAGAACGGCACAGAGCTCACATGGACATCGGGCACAACATCGTCACTCGTCAAGAACCTCCCGAGCGGAACCTACACTCTCCACGAGGTAGCAGCTCCGAGCGGATATGTGGTAACGACAGATATTACATTCACAATTGAGGACGGCGTGGTTACAGGCGATACAAACGTAACAGGCAACACCGTTACAATGATCGATGACATGAAGGAGACTACTGTAAACATCAGCAAGAAGAACGTATTCGACGAGGAGCTCCCGGGCGCTACGCTCACCCTCACAGGTACTGACTTCACAGACAGAGAGGTCATCTTCGACATCAATGACGTAGAGCTCGGCACAGGCGCTCAGCTTGTAACTACCGAGAACGGCACTGAGATCAAGTTCGTATCGGGTACTACAGACACTGTTATAAAGGGTCTTAACGACGGTACATATACTCTCCACGAGGTATCGGCTCCTAACGGATACGAGGTGACCACAGACATCACATTCACCATCAAGGACGGCGTTGTAACAGGTACTGAAGTAACAAGCAGCACAGTTACGATGATCGATGAGATGACAACATCGGATATCGCTATCAGCAAGAAGAGCACAGTCGGCGACGAGCTCGAGGGCGCTGAGCTTACCCTCACAGGTACAGACAGCAGAGGCAATGAAGTGGTATTCGACATCACAAAGGTCGAGCTCGGCACAGGCGCTAAGCTTGTATCGACCGAGAACGGCAAGGAGCTCACATGGACATCGGGCACGGCCTCAACTCTCGTTAAGGATCTCCCGAACGGAACATATACGCTCCACGAGGTAGCAGCTCCGAGCGGCTATGTAGTAGCAACCGACATTACGTTCACGATTGAGAACGGTACGGTAACAGGCGAGGTCGGAATCGACGGCACAACAGTAACGATGATAGACGATATGGTCGTTACGACAACGTCCACGACAACAACTTCAACGACAACAACTACTACAACTACAGCTACGACGACAACAACAGCTACCACAACAGCATCCAAGACGTCCAATCCTCAGACAGGTGTTGCAGGCGCAGGCATACCGCTCGCAGTGATACTCACAGCAGCAGGCGTAGCGTTCGCAGTACGCAGAAAGAGAGAGGACGAAGAGTAATTGAATAGCATACTGCGAGAGCAGTGATATTCACCCTCCCCCGAGTAATAGGGGGAGGGATTCTTTTTTGCTGATTTGGGATATATGTAGGGGACGGCGTCCTCGACGTCCTAGACTGCGATTTAGTGAATAGTGAATAATGTCGGTATCGCCTTCGGCGATGATTTGGAAAGAGAATTGCTACCCACCGAAAGCAGACTTAGCCTTTTGTACAGGGTAAGCGAGCAAAGCGAGCGGGCTCGTAGTTCGGGGTTCGGGGGACTATGTCCCCCGACGGGTCAAGGGCAGAGCCCTTGCGGATTCCAAAGGCAGAGCCTTTGGCTTGACAATTAATGCGTAATGTTGTATAATTTGATTAAAGTAAACTTGATTGGGGATAGGCAATATGACCGAATATCTCACAGCGTATATGAAGTCCGCGGAGGAGCGGCTCGGGAAGTGCTCGACGCTGACCGAGTGGCAGAAGCTCTTCGACGAGCACAAGGATAAAATAGCCTTTATGCAGCACGAGCGCATAGTCCACTTCCTTGTGACGATGATGTTCGCGCTGATACTGACGATACTGATATGCACGCTGCTGTTCACGCAGAATCTCGCGGTGCTGGTGCTGGTGACGATAATGGTCGTGCTCATCGCGTTCTACATAAAGCACTACTACTTCCTCGAAAACACCGTGCAGAAGATGTATAAGGTCTACGACGCGATGCTCGCCAAGAAAGAGGAGCTTTCGGGGAGCGCGGAATGACGAAGAAGGAGATAACGGCACTTGCGGTCGCGGAGCTGGAAAAGCTCTACCCCGATGTGGAGTGCTCGCTTGAATACGTCAAGCCCTACGAGCTGCTGATAGCGACAAGGCTCGCGGCACAGTGCACGGACGCGCGGGTCAATATCGTGACGCGCGACCTGTTCGTGAAGTACCCGACGCTCGAAGCCTTCGCAGAGGCTGACCTCGCCGAGCTCGAACAGGACGTCAAGCCCTGCGGCTTCTACCGCACGAAGGCGAAGAGCATAATCGAAATGACGCAGGCGCTGCTCAGGGACTTCGGCGGCGTTGTACCTGACACAATGGAGGAGCTCCTTTCGCTGTCGGGAGTCGGACGCAAGACCGCCAACCTCATAATCGGCGACGTCTACGGCAAGCCCGCGGTCGTGACCGACACCCACTGCATACGCATAACGGGCAGGCTCGGGCTGACGAAGAACACCGAGCCCGCGAAGGTCGAGGCAGACCTGCGCAAGCTCCTGCCGCCCGAGGTGAGCAACCACTTCTGCCACCAGACGGTGCAGTTCGGGCGGGACATCTGCCGCGCGAGAAGTCCGAAGTGTGGGGAGTGCCCGCTGAATTATTTTTGCAGGGACTACGCAAAGAAGAAGTAGGAGGCGGACTATGTCGCATAAAAAGAAGGCTTGGCAGACTCTGACCGCAAGCGGAGATGTACCCAAGCGCAGGATGCACTCATCTGACGCAGTACAGCTCGACGGGGACGCCGAATGTCACTACTACTGGGATAACGGCGTGCTTTACTTCTCGGAGAGAGGCTCGTCTTATGCAGTGACAAAATGTGATTCCCCGAATAAAGCGGAGCGTTATGTGAAAAATCAGCATAAGAAGAAATAACAGCACGACGAATGGAGAATTAGTATGGATATTTCCGAATACAACCTGCTCACCGAGGAAAACGCATCGATCCCGAAGTATGCGCCGAATCCCGCACACCGCATCAATCGCGTGTACTACACCGACAAAGACGAGGTCATCATCGTCGGCATTGCGGACAACAACTTCATCTTCTGGCTCTCGGTCACGGGGCGCGAAGACAGAAAAACGAATATGAAGATATTCGACCACATCAACAGTATCGAGCCGACGATCTTCGGGAGCTTCAGCAAGGTAATCGACAAGACGAAGTATTCGTATGAGAAGGCAAAGAGCTTCTACTACGCCGACTTCACGCAGGGCGGCTGGATACCCGAGCACTACCGCGAGATAAAGGAGCTCTGCAAGGCTCGCGAGGCAGGAGGCAAATACCTGCAGTTTATGAGGAACTACCTCAATTTCCTGCAATCCTCGGGTCCCGACAACGTCAAGAACTACGAGAGCAGGAAGGCTGTAATAGAGCTGATAAAGAGGGAGCGCTATCTGCTTCTTTCCGACAGCAGCGCCGTCAGGAAGCTTTACAGGGAGCTCGAAAAATGCGGCTCGAATCTGTACAACCGCTATATGGACGAGATACACTGACAATACAATATTATACGAAATGGAGGAAACGCTATGTTATTCAATTTTCAGCTCAGCACCCCGAAGGAGGGGCTCGTTGACATCACCGCCGAGGTCACGGAGGCTATCTCCGAGAGCGGCGTGAACGAGGGTATCTGCGTGGTATTCTGTCCGCACACGACTGCGGCTATCACGATAAACGAGAACGCCGACCCCGACGTCAAGACCGACTTCATCGCGGGCTTCGACCGCTCCTTCCCCGAGCGTGCCGCCTTCCGCCACGCGGAGGGCAACTCCGACGCGCACATCAAGTCGTCGGCTGTGGGCGCGAGCGAGACTATCATCGTCACCGCGGGACGTCCGCTCCTCGGAACATGGCAGGGCGTGTACTTCTGCGAGTTTGACGGTCCGCGCAACAGGAAATTCTACGTAAAGGTTATAGGTGACTGGAAATGACGGACGAAGTAAAAAAGCTCGCCGAGATAGTGGCTATCTCGGACAGGATAGTATTTTTCGGAGGCGCGGGCGTCTCCACCGAGAGCGGCATACCCGACTTCCGCAGCGTTGACGGTCTGTACAGCCAGCAGTGGGATTACCCGCCCGAGACGATACTCAGCCACACCTTCTTCGAGAAGAAGACGGAGGAGTTCTACCGCTTCTACCGCGCGAAGATGAACTGCCTCAATGCGAAGCCGAATCCCGCGCACCTCAAGCTTGCGGAGCTCGAGGAGAAGGGCAACCTCTACGCCATCGTGACGCAGAACATCGACGGTCTGCACCAGATAGCGGGCAGCAAGCGCGTGTACGAGCTCCACGGGAGCATACACCGCAACAACTGTATGAAGTGCGGCAAATTCTACGGACCCGAGTACATCTTCGGGGGCGAGGGCGTGCCCAAGTGCGAGTGCGGAGGCGTCATCAAGCCCGACGTCGTGCTGTACGAGGAGGGGCTCGACAACGCCGTTATTGACGGGGCTATCGCGGCGATAAGCTCGTGTGACACCCTCATCATCGGCGGCACGTCGCTGAACGTCTATCCCGCGGCGGGACTTATCCGCTATTTCAGGGGCAATTCGCTGGTCATCATCAACAAGTCGCCGACGCAGTACGACAGCAACGCCGACCTGCTGATATGCGAGAACATCGGCGAGGTCTTCTCTCAGATATAAGATTAAACTATTGATGATTTAATTAAAGAATCAAGCTGTTCTTGTGCAGAACATACACAAGAACGGCTTTTTTGTTGTCCGTATCTACGAAAATTGTGACAGATATGAAAACTTTTCCGAAAACGATTGATTATCTATAATTATTGAAGTATAATTAAAGTACAAATTAATCTTTTTGGAGGGATAATTAAGATGAACAGGAGTTTTTTCAGAAAGGCAAGCGCGGTCGCAATGAGCGCGGCTATGGCTGTGAACGGCACGGTTTTCGGCTTCGCTGCAGGCTCGGCTGTCAGATTCACAGCTGACGCTGCCGATGCTGCCAAGTTCGAGTTCGAGGACGCGACTGTAACAGGCAAGACTGCTCCCGACACGGACTCCGCTGCCAGCGGCGGAAGTGTCCTCTATATGAAGGACGACGGCGTCATCGAGATGGAATTCGAGGTCGCCTCAGCAGGTATGTATGACCTCATCATCTATGCGCACGGCGTGGGCGGCTCCAAGCAGCAGGACCTCTACATCAACGACGCTTCACAGGGCTCGCTCTCCATTCCCGAGGGCGACACCTACCAGCCTATCAAGTCCGCAGTCAAGCTCAATGCGGGCAAGAATACGCTGAAGATAAAGTCCTCGTGGGGCTGGACGATGTTCGACTACTTCACCGTCGGTACTACTGTTCTGCCCGACATCACGGCGTCGCAGAGCACACCCTGCGACCCGCTCGCTACCAAGGAGGCTCAGAGCCTTATGGCTTACCTCAACAGCGTGTACGGCAAAAACGTGCTCTCGGGTCAGCAGGAGATATACAGCTCGGGTCACGGCGGAAACTTTGAGGTCGAGTTCGACTACCTCAAGGAAACGACGGGCAAGCTCCCCGCAGTACGCGGATTCGACTTCCTCAACGAGGCGAATATCCTCTACGGCAGCGAGGACAAGACCACTGACCGCATCATCGACTGGGTAAACAACAAGAACGGTATCGCTACCGCTTCATGGCACCTCACCGTGCCCAAGAACTTCGCAAGCTACAGCGTCGGCGACAAGATAGACTGGGGCTCGGCTACTTACTCCTGCACATGGGACGACGCTAAGACCAAGAATACCGCGACCGACTTCAACACCGCGAACGTCCTCAAGGAAGGCACCAAGGAGAACGAATACTACATGGCTTGCCTCAAGGAGCTCGCGACCTACCTCAAGAAGATACAGGACGCCGATGTTCCGCTCATTTTCCGTCCCCTCCACGAGGCTGAAGGCGGCGGCGGAGAGACAGGCTCATGGTTCTGGTGGGGAGCTTCGGGCTCTGAGGTCTACAAGGGCATCTGGAAGCTCACGTATGAGACCCTCACCGAGGACTACGGTCTCCACAACATAATCTGGGAGTGGAACAGCTACAACTTCGACACCTCCGCCAACTGGTACCCCGGCGACGACTACGTTGACATCATCGGCTACGACAAGTACAGCTGTGTCAAGTACCTCGCCGAGAACAACTGGCAGGCTTCATACGTACACGACGACGGCTCATACTCCTCGACCTTCTACGGCATCATGGAGAAGTACGACAGCAAGAAGATGGTAGCTCTCGCCGAGAACGACAGCTTCTCGACAGTCGGTAACCTCACTGAGGACAAGGCAGGCTGGCTCTACTTCTGCACATGGTACGACGGCGGCGGACAGACGGACTTCCTCTCCGACCCGATATTCAACACCAAGGAAGACACTATCGAGATGTATCAGAGCGACTACTGCATTACTCTCGACGAGCTTCCCGCTGACCTCTACGAGAACGGCACTGACCCCGACCCGTCAACCACTACAGCCACAAAGGCTACGACAACTACAGTCAGTACTGCTACTGCGACTACTACTACCACTTCCGACGCTTTTACTTTCAAGGTAATGAAGCAGTCGGTAGAGCTCCCCAAGGGCAGCAAGGCGGGCTGCTGGCTCCAGGCTGAGATAAAGGGCGCGAAAAAGGCGTCTATCGGCGGTGCGCTCGGATTCGGCACATCTGCCGACGACTGGACGAACATCGAGTGGAAGGAAGATGCTGTTGGGGGCGAGATAATTCTCAGAATGCCCCTCGACGATATCCCCGAGAATATCACGTCTGCCGAGTTCCAGATATGGTGGTCGAACGTGTGGGACGCTGAGAAGGAGGTCGCTGTTGACCAGCCCTGCGAGATAATTGACCTCAGTGTTATCACTGATGTTATCCCCGTTTCTTCGACTACTACGACAGAGACCACAACAACGGCTTCATCCGTAAGCACAACTACCACATCTGCCGAGGCTGCGGAGGCAACTCTCCTCGGCGACGCAAACCTCGACGAAAAGGTAACGGTTGCGGACGCTGTGGCGATACTCCAGTCCATCGCAAACAATGACAAGTACGCGCTGAAGCCGCAGGGCAAGGCTAATGCCGACTGCTTCGACGTCGGTGACGGCATAACTGCGAACGACGCTCTTGCGATACAGAGACTTGACGCAGGCGCGATAACAAAGCTTCCCGATTCATCTAAGTAAATGAAAAGGACTCCCATCGGGAGTCCTTTTTGTTGCGGTTGTGGGACGTCGAGGACGCCGTCCCACAGCGGGTCGAGGGCAGAGCCCTCGCGGAGTCCGGAGGCAGAGCCTTGGGTTAAAAGTTCGAGCCGTTCCAGCCCCAGTTTTCAGTTTCGGAGTATTTGATGTATATCCTGTTCATCGGTATGCTGAGCTGATGGTTGAGGATATCGCAGATACGTGCGGTGAGGTCATTGTAGGCAGAAGCGGTAGCTCCGCCGAGGATAGCGACGCTGACCATAGCTGCGGGCGAGCCGTCACCGTCGAAATAGAGCGTGTAGTTGGGCTGTATGCCCACCATGAGCCATGTCTCGGTCTTGCCGGGGATAGCGGTGATAGCCTGACCGAGCGCGGATTTCAGCGCGACCTCAGCCTCCTTGCTTACCATAACATTAGTTTTTACATCGATTAGCGGCATAATAATACCTCCTTATTTTTTCTTGTTTTTATTGTAGATTATCGCAAGTCCCTTGATGAGAAGGTCCTTGTCGAGAATTACGTTCTTCTTGCAGAGCGGCACTACGACCTCGGCGAGTCCGCCCGTCGCGACTGCCGTGCACTTCTCGCCCATTTCCTCCTCGATGCGCTCGATTATGCCGTCGAGAGCGCAGGCGTTGGAGTAGAGCGAGCCGCTCTTCATACAGTCGATGGTGTTGCGTCCGATGATGTTGGACGGGAGCTCGAAGTCTATCTTCGGGAGCTGAGCCGTGCGGTTGATGAGAGCCTCGGTGGAGACGCCCATACCCGTGAATATGAGACCGCCGAGGTAGTTCTTGCTGCTGTCGACCACTGATACCGTCGTAGCCGTGCCCATATCAATGATGATGATGGGAGTGGGGTACTCGTTTATCGCGGCGACTGCGTCCACGGCTTGGTCGCTTCCGAGCTGGCGGGGATTGTCGATGAGGATGTTCAGACCCGTCTTCACACCGGGACCCGCCATCATCACCTCGACGCCGAAGAGCTTGCGGATAGCTTCCTTGACCGTGTTTGTGACAGACGGTACTACCGACGACATTATGGCGTCGTGGATATCGGCGCAGCGGAAGTCGTTCATTTCGAGGATATTGCGGATAAGCACGGCGTATTCGGCAGCGGTGGCGTTGTGGTTGGTGGAGATGCGCTCAAAGACGAGTATTTCGCCGTCGGCGTCAACGCAGCCGAAGACGATATTGGTGTTGCCTATATCAACTGCTAAAAGCATAATTTACCTCCTATGGTAATTACTGTAAACATATTATACCACATAGCTATGAAAAAATCTACATTTTTTTGTAAATTCAGCGGGGAGCCCCGAATTCAGAGCTCAGAGCTCAATGTAGGGGCGGCGTTCCGCCGCCCGCCAATATACCGCAAAAACCTGCGGCGATTAATTGTAGGGACGACCATTGGTCGTCCGTGGGTGACGGAGAATTTGCGGACGCGCAATGCGCGTCCCTACATCTTAGCTCTCAGCTCTCCGAACCGCGCCACTTGCTATTTTTGTAATTATATGATATAATGGATACAACCACACACAGGAGGCTCCTATGGAAAAAATCCGACCCGCGGCTACCGCGGACGTGTCACGTATCGCCGAGATAATGGTATTCAACTACCGCGTGAACTTCTACCCGCACTTTCTGAACGACCCGTTCTACTTCGGCGAGCTGAACGTGCTCGACACAGCGCGGGAGCTCGCGGACGACCTCGGCGGGGTGTACGTCTACGACGACGGCATAATCAAGGGCTTTATCCGCGTCGAGGGCAGGCTGCTGGAGAAGCTCTACGTCGAGCCGCAGTTCCAGAGCCAAGGCGTGGGAGCGGAGCTGCTGGCGTTCGCGGTGGAGCAGCTCGGAGCAGACCACCTCTGGGCGCTCGAATACAACAAGCGCGGGCAGGCATTTTACAAGCGGCACGGCTTCGAGCTTACAGGCGAGAAGATGATAGAGGACGAGTGGGTCCCGCTGCTGAAAATGGAACTCAAAAAGGAGAGATAGATATGCTTACAGGAAAGACAGTGCTGCTCGGAGTTTCAAGCTCCATAGCGGCGTACAAGATATGCAACCTCGCGCGAATGCTGACCAAGCTCGGCGCGGACGTCCACGTCGTGATGACGGAGAACACGCAGAATTTCGTCCACCCGCTGACATTCGAGACGCTCACTCAGCACAAGTGCCTGATAGACACCTTCGACCGCAATTTCGAGTACAGCGTCGAGCACGTGTCGATAGCGAAGAAGGCGGACGTCGTGATGATAGCTCCCGCGACCGCTAACGTCATCGGCAAGATAGCGAACGGGATAGCGGACGATATGCTCACCACGACAGTTATGGCGTGCACCTGCAAAAAAATCATCGCACCTGCGATGAATCACAATATGTTTCACAATCCGATATTACAGGAGAACATCGAGAAGCTCCGCCGCCACGGCTACGAGATGATCGAGCCCGTGAAGGGGATGCTCGCGAACCGCGACATCGGCGACGGCAAGCTCCCCGACGAGGAGACGCTGCTCGAATACATCGTCCGCGAGGCTGCGTTTGAGAAAGACCTCGCGGGGAAGAAGATACTCGTAACTGCGGGAGCTACCCGCGAGAGCATCGACCCCGTCCGCTTCATCACCAACCATTCGAGCGGAAAAATGGGCTTTGCGATAGCGCGCGCGGCAATGCTGAGAGGTGCTGATGTTACCGTAGTAGCGGCGCACACCGACGTCGAGCCGCCCATGTTCGTGAACGTGGTGAAGGTGCAGTCCGCGGAGGATATGTTCAATGCGGTGAAGGAGCATCTCGGCGAAAGCGACATCGTGATAAAGGCGGCGGCGGTCGCGGACTACACGCCCGTGACGGTCGCGGACAACAAGATAAAGAAGTCGGACGGCGATATGGTCATTGAGCTCAAACGCACCACCGATATCCTTAAATATATCGGCGAGCACAAGCGCGTGGGACAGGTTGTCTGCGGCTTCTCAATGGAGACCGAGAACGTCATCGAGAACTCGCGAAAGAAGCTGACGAAGAAGAACTGCGATATGATATGCGCGAACTCGATAAAACGCGCGGGAGCAGGCTTCGGCACAGACACCAACGTCATCACGATGATAACTCCCGACAGCGACGAGGAGCTGGAGCTGATGAGCAAATTCGACGCGGCGAACATAATCCTTACCAAGCTGGCGGGACTGAAATAATGTAGGGGCGCATTACAGCAAAGCTGCATATAGCATCACAATCCAAATCAAAGATTTGGTGTGCTGCTTATCCGTGCGCCCGCAATACACCGTCAAACCCACGGCTTCATTCTGTAGGGGACGGCGTCCTCGACGTCCCATCATTACACCGCAGAATTAACGGCAACATACCGCAAAAATAACGGCTACATTCTGTAGGGACGCGCATTGCGCGTCCGCAAATTCTTCGTAAATCGACGGACGACCGATGGTCGTCCCTACAATTGGTAAGGCACGCGGAGATAAGGCAGACGTTCTTGTCAGTAAGCAAGTTTACGAGCGACCGCGCGAATCGCCCGCGGGGACTCCCCGTCGCCCCTACAAAAATGAAAAGCACTCCCTCGGGAGTGCTTTTTTATGTATGGATCAGAATTTCAACTTGCTGCGGAGGTAATCTACAGCGGCTTTTTCGCTTGAGAAGGTCTTTCTCTGGCTGATCTTATCTCTGTTGCGGAGTGCTACAAAGTAACTTTTGCCATTCGACCATATGTCCCACCCGCATTCGCTGTCAAAGAGACCATAAGTTTTTCCTGTTTTTCTGATATGCTCGATAAGCCCATCGACCGTCGTTATCGGTTCGGGCTTGGTCGGGACGACCCTCTTCTTCGGGCTCTGCATGGGCTTTTTCTTGTGTGACATAGTCGTTACCTCCGATAGGGGAGCGGTTTATTTGCTGTACTTCGGCTCGCAGGTGAGGTTTATGCCGAGACGCTTGAAGATACGCTCATCGACGGGCGAGAGTATAACGGTGGAGTGAACCTCGCAGCCGCGCAGCTTGGATATCTGCTGCATAGCCTTCTCGGCGTTCTCGTCGGTGGTAGCGCAGATAGAGAGCGCGAGGAGCGTCTCGTCGGTATGTATTCTCGGGTTGTTGTTGCCGAGGTGGTTGACCTTCAGATCCATAATGGGCTCGATAACGTGGGGCGACATCAGCAGGATATCGTCGTCGATGCCTGCGAAGTGCTTCAGCGCATTGAGCAGCAGAGCCGAAACCGCGCCGAGCAGCTCGGACGTCCTGCCCGTGAGGATAGTGCCGTCGGGGAGCTCCATAGCCGCCGCGGGAGCGCCTGTAGCCTCCTCCTTGGCGAGAGCCGCAGCAACGACCTTTCTGTCCTCGGTAGTGACATTAGCCTGCTTCATCAGGAGTTCGAGCTTCATTACCTCCTCCTCGGAGATAAGACCCTTTCTCCTGTCGCAGAGGGCTGTGTAGTAGCGGCGTATGACCTCGTCGCAGGCAGCCTTGCAGGTGACCTCGTCGTCGATGATGCAGTTGCCCGCCATATTAACGCCCATATCGGTCGGCGACTTATAGGGCGACTGACCGAGTATCTTCTCGAACATCGCATTGAGCACGGGGAAAATTTCTACGTCGCGGTTGTAGTTGACGGTGGTCTTGCCATAAGCCTCAAGGTGGAAGGGGTCTATCATATTGACGTCGTTGAGGTCGGCGGTAGCAGCCTCGTAGGCGATATTTACAGGGTGACGGAGGGGAAGGTTCCATATCGGGAAGGTCTCGAACTTTGCATAGCCCGCGTCTCTGCCGCGCTTGTGCTCGTGGTAGAGCTGCGACAGGCAGGTCGCCATCTTGCCGCTTCCCGGTCCGGGAGCTGTAATGACAACGAGGCGGCGCGAGGTCTCGATGTAGTCGTTCCTGCCGTAGCCCTCGTCGCTGATTATCTGCTGGAGGTTCGAGGGATAGCCCTTGATGCTGTAGTGGTGGTACACTTTCACGCCGAGAGCCTCGAGCCTGCTTTGGAAGGCGATAGCGGTGGGCTGGTTGTCGTAGCGCGTGAGCACTACGCTGCTGACATAGAGTCCGATCTTGGTAAAGACGTTGTAGAGACGTATAACGTCCACATCGTAGGTGATCCCGAGGTCGCCGCGCACCTTGTTCTTCTCAATGTCGTCGGAGTTGATGACGATGACTATTTCAGCCTCGTCCTTGAGCTGGAGCAGCATCTGGAGCTTACTGTCGGGCTTGAAGCCGGGCAGCACGCGGGAGGCGTGGAAGTCGTCGAAGAGCTTGCCGCCGAATTCGAGGTAGAGCTTATCGCCGAACTGGTCGATACGCTGGCGGATGTGCTCGGACTGCATTTTCAGGTATTTTTCGTTGTCAAAGCCAATTTTGAGATCGGACATAGAATTCTCCTCCATAAAAAACAATACATTATTATTATAAGACATAACTTATCAAAAATCAATAAGAAACAACTATTTTTTTCACTTAACGAAAAAATACCGCAGTTCCGAAACGGCAGCTGCGGTATTATCATTATTTCAGATTCGGCTCAAGACCTGCGAGCTCGCAAAGGGTCTTGTAGGACGACATCATCGAGCTGCTGCCCGAGATGAAGTCCGAGCTCGTTATCGTACCCGTGTAGCTGCCGTCCACGAAGACGTAGCAGTCCGAGCCTTCGCCCGTTGAAACGAGGTCTACCTTCGACTCCTCGCCGTCGCTGAACACGTACCTTGCAGAGAGCACGGGGTCGGAGAGCTTCGGCTCGGCTTCCACGTCGGCATCGGTGATACTGATGTACGAGAAGCTGTTGTAGAAGGCGGTGAACATATCCATTATCTCAGCCTTGCTGAGGTCAACAGCCGTGCCGCGGCACTCAGCCGTACCCGCTGTTGCGTCGAGCGTGAAGGTGTCCTCAGCCTCGGCGCAGCTGAACTCAAACCCGGTTATCCTGTACATATTCGCGCTCTCGACGTTCTGCATTATGATGTCGTAGATGTCATAGTCGATGAAGTCAAGGTCGCTGGAGTAGAACAGCCCGACGATATCCGTATCCTTGATGAGGACGTGGGTCATACTCGAGGCATCGCGCCCGTAGTGGCTGAGCAGGAGCGTGTGCGCCTTGCCGTCGGTATCTGTTACGGTGAGCTCCGCATACGGGTCATCGAGCCCGTACTTCGAGAGGTCGGTGACATTCTCTTCAAGCAGCTGCGACGCCGTAAGACGAGTCAGCACCGTCACCATCGTCGAGGGACGCGTCTGATTGACCGTGAGGAGCTTATACTTCTCGGGGAGCTCCCACAGTCCCGTTGAGGAATTGCGTGTGAGCTCGAAGGCGGTCTTTCCGCCGCGCTTTACGGTTATGCCCGCTATCTCCTCGGCGGAGCAGGGGATAATGCTGCTGTCGATGAGGTCGAACCTCGTAGTGAGCAGCGATGTGATCTCCGCGGATTCAACGGCATATATCTTGTTCCTGCCCTCGACCATTGCGTAGTAGTAGCTGCCCGTAGGGCTTGCGTCGCCGATATACAGCGTATAGTCCTGATTACCGTCGCTTACGGTGACGGTGTACGGGTCGTTGAGCCCGTACTTTTCCTTGCTCTGGCTGTCGGCTTCACCGTAGTTGGTATCGGCTGTGAGGTCGCATATGGTCGTGCATATCAGCTGAGCCTTTGTCTGCGCGACGCTGAAGGTGTTGCCCGAATCGGAGGCGTTCACCCACTTGTCGCCGTCGAGCCTCAGCACGTAGTCGCCCTCGGTGCCGTTTATCTCTATCATACCGATACTGTCGGAGTCGATATCGAAGAGCTGGTTCTCCGCGAGCTCCTTCGACTGCTTCTCCTTGTCCTTTTTATCGCTGTTCTGAACGTAGAGGAAGGCTCCTGCCGAGATAGCTGCCGCAGAGACGAGACTTATGACTGCGATGATACCTTTTCTCATTAAGCATATCTCCTTTTCAGCCATACTGCGAGACCCGCGATGAGGAACACCGCAGGGATGATGAAGAACAGCTTGATAGTGCGCGAGGCGTCGTTCGTGTCCTTGAAGGTGAGCGTGTCGTAGGAGTTCGACTTCGCGCCAATACCCATATCAATGTCGCTGTTGTAGAGCCATGTATTCGAGAAGAGCGTGAGCATTCTCGTACCCGTGGTAGCCATTGTCCATCTGTCGTTGCTGATGGCGTCGTCCGAGCCGATGAGGTAGAGCTTTGCGCTCGTCTGCTTGTTGTAGGAGTAGTAGCCGAACACGAGCGGCGAATTTGAGAGGTCAGCCGCGACTTCTGCCGTATCGTCGTCACCGCCCATAGGCGTGCTGACTGTTGTATACGAATTGCTGTCCTGCTCAAGGGTGAGGTTCTCGATTATGGAGTATTTCTCCATCTGCTCGCCCGAGTAGGAGATCTCGAAGAAGCTTCTGGTATTCGACACATAGGGGTAGATGCCCGCATCGCTGTCCTGAAGCTTGGTGTTGAGGTCGGTGGTGAGGTCCTCGGTAGCATCAGCGCTGGGGTAGGGGTAGGATACCTTGATGAACTTCTCGAGTATCTTGTCACGGGCAGCAATGACAGCGGTGTCGTCCTGAGTAGCGTATATCATATCCTCGGTGAGGACGTTGCTCGCGAGGACAACATTTGCCTGAAGCATAGTGCTTCTCTCGGAAACGGTATTATAGTGCATACCGAGCTGGAACACCGCAAGGAGCTTTTCGATGTTGGTGAATCTGCCCTTTGTATCGCAGGGCGGGATTATCATTGATATAGCACCGCCGTTATCAACGTAAGCCTTGAGCTTGTTGAAGTCGGAGTCGGTGATATCCCTTTCGGGGGCAATGAGGTAAACTATTGCCGTATTTGAGGGTATAGCCTCGACAGTGTTGAGGTCGAGCTCTTCAACGCTGTAGTTATCGGTCTTGATAGCGTCGGCGTAGTTGGAATAGTCCGCGAGGGACTTGCTGCTGTAGCCCTTGAGAAAGTAAACCGTCGGGAGGCTTCCGCTCGTGCAGAGCTCGATAGCGCCCGCGATGAGCTCCTCGCCCTCGTACATAAGGATGTCGTTGGAGTCGGTGGGGAAGCAGCGTATGAATGATACCTTCTTTGTGACGTCGCCGCACTTGATGAAGATATCGGCGGGATTGACGCTGAGAGTGCCTGTCGGGTCGAGGCTCTTAGCCATTTCAACGTCCTCGTTCGGGTCGAAGCAGGTGAGCGTGATGTTGTCGCGCTTTTCGAGCTCGGTCAGCGTGTGGTAGAGCGGCAGGTACTTGGGCACCTCCTGTAAGTCGTTGAGCTGCGAGAGGAAGTACACGTCTATCTGCTTGTCCGAGGTGTCATCAAGGAGCTGTCTTGTTATCGGGTTGAGCGTATACTGACCCGTCGGCGTCATATCGAACACCTTGTCCTTGTATGCGAATATCATATTAATAGGTATGAATATCAGCAGTATGAGTATCGCGAGCACGATAGCGAACGCGCCCGAGAAGTCGAATTTTTTCTTTTCCATATCAGCTTACCCCCTTTTCCAGCGTCTTCTCTCGATGGCGATATAGTTCCACGAGAGGCAGATGATGATAGCCGAGGCGAAGAATACGAGGTCGGAGAGCCTGATGAAGCCCTGCGAGAAGTAAGCGAATCTCGGCTGAGCCGCGAAGGCATAGAGGAATGCCTGGAGCTTCGGGTACTGCATGATGAAGTCCGTGCGCGAGAAGTCGTCGATGAAGAGGAAGACGAACATTATTATCTCACCGATAACGGCGGCGATAATGGAGTTCTCGGTGAAGCTCGAAACGAGCTGACCCACGGCAATGAACATCGCGCCCCACGCGAAGAAGCCGATGTAGGCGCATATGAGCTGATTCATAACGAGCGTGCCGTGGAGGTAGGTGAATATCGGGTAAATAGCCGAGCCTGCTATCATAAAGAGGAAGACAGTCAGGTTAGCGAGGTACTTGCCGAGGATTATCTGTATCACGCTGACGGGCGAGGTCATAAGGAGCACCTCGGTGCCGAACTTGCGCTCGTCGGCGAACGTCCTCATCGTGAGAATGGGTATGAGGAAGATGAAGAAGAAAATGACATTGTAGAAGATGTCAGGGAAGGTGAACTGGAGCACGGGGTTGTCGAGGTTGCCGAGGGCGTTGTTGAACATCAGTGTGAACAGGAACATAAACAGCGCCGTGATGACATACGCGAAGGGCGTATAGAAGAACGACTGGAGCTCCTTCTTATAAACGGAAAACATTATTCATCGCCCTCCTTTTTCTCTTCGTTGTCGGACTCTCCGTCCGCTTCCTCCGAAACGGGCTCTATCTCGTCGAGCAGCTCGAGCAGACCGTTCTTTTCGTCGGATTTGTTTATCATATCCACGAATACAGCCTCAAGGTCGGGCTTTTCGGTGTATATCTCGGATATCTGTATGCCGTGCGAGATGAGCTCGGACATTATCTTGTTCTTGGTATCGTCGCCCGCGCCGTCCTTCAGCTTGACAGCGAAGGCGAAGAAGTCGTTGCCCTCGGCGTCTATGGAGGCTATCTCCTGCACGCCGTCGGTGAGCTCGATGATGTTGGAGGTCTTTGCGCGGTCGCCCTTTACCTTGATGTGGAGTGTGAGGCTTCCGCCGAGCTTCTTCTCGAGGTTCTCGATGGTGTCGATAGCCTTGATATCACCCTTGTTAATGATGACTACCCTGTCACATACAGCGCTGACCTCGGAGAGGATATGCGAGCTGAAAATGACGGAGTGCTCTTTCTTTAAGCCCTTGATGATATTTCTTACCTCGATGACCTGATTGGGGTCAAGACCGACGGTAGGCTCGTCGAGGATAAGGAACTTCGGGTTGCCGAGCAGAGCCTGCGCGAAGCCGACACGCTGCTTGTAGCCCTTGGACAGGTTCTTGATGAGCTTGTGCTGAACGTCCTCTATCTTGAGGAGCTTCATCACGCGCTCTATCTCGCCGCTGCGCTCGGAAGAGCGTATACGCTTGAGACCCGCGCAGAAGGAGAGGTACTCCGTCACGCGCATATCGGGGTAGACGGGCGGTATCTCGGGGAGGTAGCCGATGTTCTTCTTGGCTGCGACGGGCTCCTTGGAGATGTCGCTGCCGAAGATAGTGACCGTACCTGCTGTCATAGGCAGGTAGCCTGCTATCATATTCATAGTAGTGGATTTTCCCGCACCGTTGGGTCCGAGGAAACCGAGTATCTCATTATCGTTTATGGTGAAGCTGATATTGTTCACGGCGCGGTTGCTGCCGTAATACTTCGTGAGCTTTTCAATGGTGATCATGAGGTGCTCCTTTCTATAATAGTATAGAGATGGATAAGGGTATACTGTCACATCATACCTGCTTATTATTACAGAAGAGTGTGTAAAGCGCGTGAATAAACAATGAATAAACCGTTAAATAAAGATGGGTACGGGGCGGCTGATTCGACGAAGAATCGAATGCTTGCGAGTATTAATAAAAATAATGATTTTATTAATCATCGGTTCATATATGCCGATTTGATGAATTTTTGCAGGTAGGCAAAATGTACAAAAAAGGCTTCGGTTATGTGTGCATTGCAACAAAAAAGCGAGGGGCAAAATGTGAAAACAATTCAAACTGTTGACACGCCCTGCAAAGTGGAATATAATTATTATGAAAATAGTTTGAGAATTGTGTGTTCGCTTCGTGAAGCGGCATACAGTGTACGAAGTATTTTCGTATACGTTCCCGCCCTGAGAGGACGGGGAAGGCTTTTTATCCATTTTTAAACCAAATTTTATGAGAGGGGTTAAAAAACAATGATAAGCAAAAAGAACAAGGCACTGTGTGCCGGCGTACTTGCTGCTGCAATGTCCGCTACATCTATCGTTCCTGCGTTTGCTTCAGCTGCTGAGAACAAGTATGCAACCGAGAACGGCGCAAACGAGTCCTATGCTAAGATGTTCGAGTCACTGTACGATGACGTTATCACAAACGGTGAGAAGAACGGCTATCTCAGCAAGAACAACAACGGTTCGGGTTCATTCGGTATCCCTTACCACGCAAAGGAGACTCTCTGCGTTGAGGCTCCCGACTACGGTCACGAGACAACATCTGAGGCTATGTCCTATATCGTATGGGTAACAGCAATGCACGATGTACTCGCTGACAAGGGCGTTATCAGCGGTTCTACAGGCGACCTCCAGAAGGGCTGGAAGACCCTCGAGGCTCTCATCCCCGGCTGGTCTGTAAATGCATACCAGGGTGAAAAGGGCGAGATCGACTACAGCTCACTCTGGAAGCTCGATAAGGTAAAGGCTGATACAACAACAGAAGAGCCCGAGCCTTCGGGATATCCCGCAAAGCAGAACGGCGTTGACGCTTACAACCCGATCTTCAAGGACTTCAAGTCGGCTTACGGCAGTGACAACGGTTACTACCTCATGCACTGGCTCGCAGACGTTGAGGACTGGTATAAGTTCGGCGGCGGCAAGGGCAAGTTCACATTCATCAATACATTCCAGCGCGGCGAGCAGGAGTCCTGCTTCGAGACAGTTCCTCAGGGCTGTATCGAAGAGCTCAAGTACGGTATGGCTGTAAATGATGCTCACTACAAGATGACAGGTATCAAGGCTGTTATCAACGGCTGGGAGAAGGAAGGCGCTATTGCTCCTCAGTACAGCTTCACAAACGCTCCCGACGCTGAGGACCGTGCTATCCAGGCTATCTACTTCGCAAGCATGAACGGCCTCAACTGCGGCGATATCACAGGTCTTGCTGCTAAGATGGGCGACCAGTGCCGTAACGATATGTTCGATAAGTATTATAAGGCTATCGGCTGCCAGAGCATCGACGCTAAGTCAGACAGCGAGTCTGCTTCGCACAGCTCTATCCAGTCTCAGCACTTCCTCATGGCTTGGTATACAGCTTGGGGCGGATCCACATTCCCGTGGTACGCTGAGAACAACCCGAGCGGAAACTACGACTGGGCATTCCAGATCGGCTGCTCGCACTCACATCAGTTCTATCAGAATCCTCTTGCTGCTTACGCTCTCGCTTATGACCCCGTAATGAGCAAGGAGATGAAGGCTTCCGACGCAGTTGCTGACTACAAGGAGTCCTTCAAGAGACAGATCGAGTTCTACCTCTGGCTCCAGTCCAAGGACGGTCCGTTCGCAGGCGGTTGTACAAACTCCAAGGGCGGTCAGTACAAGAAGTACGATTCAAGCGACCCGCTCTTCTACGATATGTGCTATGTTGAGCACCCCGTTTACGCTGACCCGGGTTCAAACCACTGGATCGGTAACCAGGTATGGTCAACTCAGCGTCTTGCAGAGCTCTACTACTACGTTAAGAAGAACGGCGATGCTACAGGCGGCGCTAAGGACTTCGGCGGACTCACACTTGAGGAAGCTCTCGAGACTCTCCTCACAAGATGGGTCAACTGGTTCGTTGAGAACACAGAGTTCGACAAGGCTGACGACGACGGAAACATCATGGCTTACGCTATTCCTTCAACACTCGACTGGAAGGGTACTCCCGCTACATGGAACGGCAAGTACGATGCAAAGGCTAACGACGGTCTTACATGTACTATCGGCGGTTACGGTCAGGGAGATATCGGATGCGTATCCTCACTCTGTAATACACTTATCTACTTCGCAGCTGCTAACGGCGTAAAGGCTGATGCTGCTCAGACAGACGACAACACAGAGCTCGCTGCAAAGGGCCTCCGTCTTGCTAACAAGCTTATGAGTGCTCAGTGGAACATCGCTCGTGACGATATCGGTATCGCTTACGAGGATCACAACGATTCACTCGAGAGAATCTTCACTCAGGAAGTATTCATTCCTAAGGGATTCGACGGTGAGATGCCTGATGGTTCACCTATCAAGCCCGGCGTAACATTCTCTGACCTCCGTCAGTCCTACGCTGATGACGATATGTACAAGGAGTGCAAGGCTGTATTTGATAGTACAGGCGAGACTCACGAGTACACATACAAGCTCCACAGATTCTGGCATATGGGCGATGCTCTTATGACAACAGGTACAATGGCTCTCCTCTATCCTGAGGTAACACCTATCAACGATGACGAGCCTCCGACGACAACAACATCTGCTACAACAACAGCTGATACAACTACGACCACCACAACAACAGGCGGCGGCGAGGATACACTCTGGGGCGACGCTAATGTTGACGGCAAGGTAACAGTTGCTGATGCAACAGCTATCCTCCAGTCTATCGCAAACAAGGATAAGTATGCGCTCAAGGCTCAGGGTAAGATCAACGGCGACGTTGTTGACGGTGACGGTATCACATCCAAGGATGCTCTTGCTATCCAGATGATGGATGCAGGTCTCATCAAGCAGACAGACTTCCCGACAACATCTGTAAAGCTTGACGTACTCAAGTAATCAATACTTACATTAAAAAGGAACGCTTCGGCGTTCCTTTTTTTGCTTCGTGTCCGCGCTGGCAAGCTTGTCGCCGCGAGCCTTACCAACTGTAGGGGACGGCGTCCTCGACGTCCCACTCTGCGATTGCTTCCCGCCGAAAGCAGAGTAAGCCTTTTGTGCAGCGTGAGCGAGCGAAGCGAGCGGCAACGTAGTTGGGTTCAAAGGGGCTGTGCCCCTTTGCAGGGTCTGGGGCGGCGCCCCAGCGGGTCAAGGGCAGAGCCCTTGCAGGGTCTGGGACAGAGTCCCGGCAGAGCCTCTGGCAATTTCGCGCAAAGCCCTTGCATTTTCCGTGCGGCTGTGATATAATATAATAGTATAGGTATGCCCATAGCATAGCTGAGATAAGGCTTGAAACGGCGTATTATACACGAAAAATTCAGAAAAGGTGGCGAAATACACAGTGATAAGAAGTATGACAGGCTACGGCAGAGCTCAGAAGATACTCAGCGGCAGGGACATCCTCGTCGAGATACGCTCGGTGAACCACAGATACTACGAGTATTCCTCGCGTATCCCGCGCACGTACAGCTACATCGACGAGAAGCTCAAAGCTATGCTGAAAAGCGGCATTTCACGCGGCAAGGTCGAGGTCAATGTGACGATAAACAACATCGAGGGCAGAGACACGGTCGTTGCGCTGAACAAGGGGCTCGCAGAGGAGTACCTCCGCGTGCTGAAGGAGTTCGGCGAGGAGATAAACGACAAGTACGTTGACTGCGACGAGCTTGAGGACTACGTCGAGGACGACCTCACGCTCTCGAAGCTCATAAAGCTCCCCGACATCTTCACGATACAGAAGGCTCCCGACGACGAGGAGCAGGTGTGGAGCGATGTTGCCGAGGTCGCGGGCGAGGCACTTGCGAAGTTCGTGGCAATGCGCGAGACCGAGGGCGAGAAGCTCCGTGCGGACGTGCTCGACAAGGCTGAGGGCATACTCGGAATGGTCGCAAAGGTCGAGGAGCAGTCGCCGAAGACGGTCGAGAACTACCGCGGCAAGCTCTACCAGAAGCTGACGGAGATACTCGAGGGCAAGGACATCGACCAGCAGCGCATACTCACAGAGGCGGCTATCTTCGCGGAGAAGGTCGCGGTCGATGAGGAGACGGTGCGCCTGCGCAGCCACATCTCACAGCTGAGGGATATGCTCGGCTCGGAGGAGGCAGTCGGACGCAAGCTCGACTTCATCGTGCAGGAGATGAACCGCGAGGTAAACACTATCGGCTCGAAGGCTCAGGACCTCACTATCACGAAGGTGGTCGTTGATATGAAGGCTGAGATAGAGAAGATACGCGAGCAGATACAGAATATCGAGTAAGCTATGAAACTGATAAACATCGGCTACGGAAATATGATATCCGCGGCAAGGATAGTAACGATAGTCAGTCCCGATTCCGCTCCGATAAAGCGCCTGATACAGGAGGCTAAGGACGACGGCAGGGCTATCGACGCAACATACGGTCGCAAGACGAGGGCGGTCATAGTTATGGACAGCGGACACATTATCCTGTCCTCGCTGATAACCGAGACGCTTGCGGCAAGAATAAACGGGACAGGTGATACGGAAAATGAAGAATAAAGGCAGACTTATCGTGTTCTCCGCGCCGTCGGGCTGCGGAAAGGGCACAATGCTCGCGGAGATACTGAAGGACGAGAGCTTCCGCGTATCGGTGTCGGCGACGACCCGCAAGCCCCGTGAGGGCGAGGTCGAGGGCGTGAACTACTACTACATCACGAACGAGGAGTTCGAGGCGAGGGTAGCGAACGACGAATTCCTCGAGCACGCGGGCTACTGCGACCACTACTACGGCACGCTCAAATCCGAGGTAGACCCCTACCTTGAAAAGGGCATCAACGTGGTGCTCGAAATTGAGGTGCAGGGAGCAATGAACATACGCAAGGCTCGTCCCGACGCGCTGCTCGTGTTCATCGCACCGCCGTCGGTGCAGGAGCTCAGCCGCCGCCTTCACAAGCGCGGCACAGAGACCGAGGAGGTCATAGAGCAGCGTGTAGCTGCCGCATACGAGGAGCTTACATACGCTCCGAAATACGATTATATCATTGTCAACGATGCTCTCGAGGACGCAGTCAGCGACTTCTTCGCGGTTATACGCGCAGAACAGCTGAACTCGAAATTTCAGAGCGAATTTATAGAAGAGGTGTTAAAAAATGCTCAGACCCGCAGTTAACCAGATAATATCCAAGAACGAGAGCTGCTACTCTCTCGTTATCGCAGTTGCGAAGCGCGCAAGAGAGATATCCGAGGAGCTCTACGAGAACGGAGAGACTCTCGAGGAGAAGCCCGTAAAGACGGCAGTTGAGGAGCTTGCGAGCGGCAAGTGCAAGATAGTAAGCACTGACGAGGAATAATATGTCCCTTATCGCGGAAACGGCTGTCAGCGGAACGGCTTACTCGTTCGATATGCTGTTCAGCTACGCTGTGCCCGAGCAGTTTCGGCTGCAAGTCGGGTGCAGGGTGCTCGTGCCGTTCGGCAGGGGTAACAGGCGCAGGATAGGCGTAGTTATGAAGCTCACGGAGGGCAGCACTGCCCGCCTGAAGCCGATAGCTGCGCAGATAGACGACGAGCCCGTGATATCGGGCGAGCTGATGAAGCTTGCGGAGGTTCTCCGCGAGCAGACCTTCTGCACCTATTTTGACGCGGTGAAGACCATGCTCCCGCCGGGAATGGGCGTAAAGGCGAAGGAGACCTTCCGCCTTATACGCGGCTTCACGGACGTTGGCGCGCTCAGTCCCGCGGCGGACGAGCTGCTCGAAACGCTGCGGTGTTCCGCAGGCGACAGGGAGCTCACGGAGCTGCTGGACAACTACATCGCCGACAACGGCAGGCTGCTGGTAGACGAGCTGCTCGACGCGGGTGCTCTTGATTCCAACAACGCCTTCCGTCAGAGGGTGGGGGACGCCTCCGTGAAGATGGTGCGCCTCTCGGACGAATACCTCGCAGACCCATCGAGCTTCGAGCTCACGCCAAAGCAGAAGAAGGCAGCCGCATTTCTCACGGAGTACGGCGCGGCTTCCGTCAGGGAGGTCGCCTATATGTGCGGCTTCACGGACGCGGTGATAAGGCGTCTCGCGGCTTCGGGAGCGGCAGAGGAATACGATATGGAGGTCCTCCGCGGCGTGGAGGACGGCTCCGACGAGCACACCGACCCGCGCGGGGTCGTCCTCTCGGACGAGCAGCAGGCGGCGCACGACGCAGTGCTCGCACAGATAAATGAAAACAAGCCCGCAGTCTTTCTGCTCCACGGCGTCACGGGGAGCGGAAAGACCTCGGTTTTTGAGAAGCTGATATACGATACGACATCGCTCGGACGGCAGGTGCTCATGCTGATACCCGAGATAGGGCTGACCCCGCAGGTGCTGCGGAGATTCCGCTCGCTCTTCGGGGAGAGGGTCGCTGTCATACACAGCGGACTGTCGCTGGGTCAGCGGCTCGACGAATACAAACGCATAAAGCGGGGCGAGGCGGACATCGTGGTCGGCACGAGAAGCGCCGTATTTGCGCCGCTTGACAACATCGGGCTCATCATCATCGACGAGGAGGGCGAGCGCTCGTACAAGTCCGACAGCTCGCCGCGCTATCTCGCGCACGACATCGCCAAGCGCAGGTGCGTGACCCACAACGCGGTGCTGCTGCTTGCCTCGGCGACTCCGAGCATCGAGAGCTACTACCTCGCCGAGCGCGGCGTGTACCGCCTGCTGGAGCTGAAAAGCCGCTACAGCAGCAACCCGCTGCCCGAGGTGAGCATCGTCGATATGAACGGGGAGCGCATGAGCGGCAACACGTCGGAGTTCAGCCGCGAGCTCGTCAGCGAGGTCAACAAAAACCTCAGAAAAGGCGAGCAGAGCATACTCCTTCTGAACAGGCGCGGCTATCACACGATAACGAGCTGCGTGGACTGTTTTCAGCCGATATACTGCCCGAACTGCTCGGTACCGCTGACCTTCCACAAGAAGAATGGCAAGCTTATGTGCCACTACTGCGGCTACGCGGGCGACGAGCCGAAAACGTGTCCCGTGTGCGGCTCGGAGCGCCTGAAGCGTATGGGCTTCGGCACGCAGAAGCTGGAGGAGGAGCTCAGCGAGCTCTTCCCGACGGCAAGGATACTGCGAATGGACGCAGATACGACGTTCTCGCGCTACTCGTATGAGAAGGGCTTCAACGCCTTCCGCGATGGCGAGTACGATATAATGATAGGCACGCAGATGATAGGCAAGGGTCTCGACTTCCCGAACGTGACGCTCGTGGGCGTTATGTCGGTGGACAAGGCACTCTATAACGGCGACTTCCGCAGCTACGAGCGCACATTTTCGCTGATAGCGCAGGTAGTCGGCAGAGGCGGGCGCGGCGAGCGCTCGGGCAGGGCAATATTGCAGACCTTTATGCCCGACCACTACGTGATGAACCTTGCGGCGGAGCAGGACTACAAGGGCTTCTACGCGGAGGAGATAGCGATACGCAGGGCGATGATATTCCCGCCGATATGCGATATGTGCATATTCTGCTTTGCGGGAGTGACCGAGCCCGACACGAAGAAGGGCGCGGATGCGGTGCTGGAGCTGATGAACGTCAGACTGCGGCAGTTACAGCCGAAAACGCCCGTGCGCGTGCTCGGACCCGTGAAGGCTTCGTATGGCAGACTGGGCGGCAAGTATCGCTACCGCATAATAATGAAATGCAGGAATACGGCGGAGATACGCGGCTTCATCAGCGGCATACTGACTGAGGGTGCGAAGCTCCCCGAGATGAGGAACGTCGCGCTGTACGCCGATATGAACGGCGACGTGGGCGTATAAAGGCGAAAAAGAAAGGAAAGATAGATATGGCACTCAGAAATATACTTACAGACAAGGACGAGGTCCTCCACAAGGTTTGCAGACCTGTGGAAAAATTCGACGAGAAGCTCGCGGTGCTCCTCGACGATATGCACGAAACTCTCGACAAGGCGCAGGGACTCGGTCTTGCGGGACCGCAGGTCGGCATATGCAGACGAATCTTCATCATGCACCTTGAGGAGGGCAGCTTCGAGTGCATCAACCCCGAGGTATCTCAGCGCGAGGGCAGCCAGCGCGTGCAGGAGGGCTGCCTGTCCTGCCCGAACGTATGGGGCTATGTTACGCGCCCCAAGAGTGTTCACCTGAAGGCTCAGGACAGGAACGGCAACTGGTTCGAGCGCGACTTCACCGACCTCGGGGCGCAGTGTGTCTGCCACGAGAACGACCACCTCGACGGTCACGTATTTACCGAGATAGTGGAAGAATTTTTTGTTCCCGAGGAGGAATAATATGAGGGTAGTGTTTATGGGAACGCCCGATTTTGCGGTACCGTGCCTGCGCGCGCTCGCGGAGGGCGGCTGCGAGGTCGCGGCGGTGTTCACACAGCCCGACAAGCCGAAGGGCAGGGGCTACAAGATGATACCCACGCCCGTGAAGGCAGCGGCGGAGGAATACGGCATACCCGTGTACCAGCCGCTATCGCTGAGAAAGGGCGGGGACGCGGAGGAGAGTATGCGCATTTTGCACGATATTGCTCCCGAGCTGATAGTGGTCACCGCATACGGACAGATACTGCCGAAGGAGATACTGGAGCTCCCGAAATACGGCTGCGTGAACATACACGCATCGCTGCTGCCGAGGTACAGGGGAGCGGCTCCGATAAACTGGGTACTGCTCAACGGCGAGACCGAGACGGGCGTGACCTCAATGCAGATGAGCGAGGGGCTCGACACGGGCGATATGCTCATAAAGCGAAGCACGGAAATCGGCGAAAATGAGACGTATGAGGAGCTCTACACCCGCCTGTCGGAGATGGGCGGCGAGGTGCTCATGGACACCATAAAAGCGATAGAGAGCGGTACGCTCTCGCCCGAGAAGCAGGACGACTCGCAGAGCTGCTACTCGCCGATGATACGCAAGGAGATGAGTGCCCTCGACTTCTCGAAGCAGGCGGCGGAGGTACACAATACCATCAGAGGCGTGACGGGCTTTGCGATGCTTGAGGGCAAGCGCATAAAGGTCTACCGCTCGATGATTTCGGACAAAATTGCTTCCGATGCGGAGAACGGCGAAATAGTCGATACCGACGCCTTCACCGTGAAGTGCGGCGACGGAAAATGCGTGACATTCCTCGAGGTCCAGCCCGAGGGCAAAAAGCGAATGAGGACGGAGGACTTCCTCCGCGGAAAGAAGCTTACAAAGGGAGAAAAACTCTCCTGACGGAGGTGCGGAAATGTACGGATACGGATATTCTTACGGCGATATATCGGCGTATATCACCGATATACTGCTGTTTCTCGGTATGATGATAATACCGCTCATAGCGCAGCTCGGCGTGAGCCTTACCTTCAGCAAATACAACAAGGTGCACAGCTCGCGCGGACTGACAGCCGAGCAGGTCGCGCGTCGGATACTCGACCTCAACGGCTTGCACGATGTAAGGATAGAGCGCGTCGGCGGCAAGCTCAGCGATAACTACGACCCGCGCGACAACGTCGTGCACCTGTCGGATTCGACCTACGGGAAGACCTCGGTCGCGGCGATAGGCATAGCGGCGCACGAGTGCGGACACGCCTGCCAGCACGCCGAGGCATACAGACCGATACTCCTCAGAAACAAGCTCGTTCCCGTGACAAGCATATGCTCGCATCTGTGGTTCTACGTCTTTCTCGCGGGCTGCTTCCTCACGTTTCTGCCCTTCCTCAGATACGTTGGTATCCTGATGTTCTGCGCGGTGATACTCTTCCAGCTGCTGACGCTCCCGACCGAGCTCAACGCCAGCCGCCGCGCGATGAAAACGCTTGAAAACGACAGCATACTTGAACACAGCGAGCTCTCACCCGCCCGCAAGGTGCTGACGGCTGCCGCTATGACCTACATCGCGTCGCTGGCGTCGTCGTTTATGCAGCTTGCCAGACTGCTGATGAGGTCGAGAAGATGACAGACCCGAGATTTCTTACCGTGAAGCTGCTGAGCAAGACGTTCCGCAGCGGAAGCTACTCAAATATACAGCTCAGCGCGGGGCTTGATTCCTCCGACCTCGACGAGAGGGGGAGGAAGCAGTGCTCTGCGCTGTATTACGGAGTCATCGAGCGCAGGATAACTCTCGACCACATCATTTCGGGACTTTCCTCACGCCCGATAAGCAAGCTCGACGACGAAATTGTAAATATATTGCGGTGCGGTATATACCAGATAATGTATATGGACAGCGTCCCCGACAACGCCGCCGTGAACGAGTCGGTGAACCTCGCGAAGCAGTTCGGCAAGACGAGCGCGGCGGGAATGGTGAACGCGATACTGCGCAACTTCATACGCAACGGCAAGCAGCTGACCCTGCCCGAATACGCGATAAAGCGCACATCTATCGAGTATTCCGCGCCCGAGGAGCTTGTCCGCGAGCTGATGAAGAACGACGCACTGGAAGTCCTCACCTGCAAGCACAGGGACGGCGCATACGTCCGCAGGAACGCGCTGAAATGCACGGAGGAGGAGTTCATACGCTCGCTGACGGATAAGCTCGGAGACGGCAGCATACGTCGGATCGAAGCCCTTCCCGACTGCTGGCTCGTGTCGGGCGACCTCATACATACGCAGGCATTTGAGGACGGCTGGTTCCACGTGCAGAGCATGGCGTCGCAGTACATCTGCGCGGCACTCGCACCGACCGAAAATGACCGAGTTTTAGACATCTGCGCCGCTCCCGGAGGCAAGACCTTCACGATGGCGGAGATGATGAACGGGCGGGGAGAGGTCTATGCCTTCGACCTCCACGAAAAGCGAGCGAAGCTTATCCGCGACGGAGCCGAAAGGCTCGGACTTGCCAATATTAAGGCTTCCGCGGGCGACGCAAGGAAATTCGACCCCAGCCTGCCGCAGTTCACGAAGATACTCTGCGACGTGCCCTGCTCGGGACTTGCTGTCATCAGCGTCAAGCCCGAGATAAAGTACAAGAAGCTGTCGGAGTTCGACGGCTTGCCTGAGATTCAGTACAATATTGCTCACAATGCCCTGAACTATCTTGCGGTGGGCGGAGAGCTCGTCTACTCCACCTGCACGATACGCCGCGAGGAGAACGAGAAGGTCTGCGCACGGCTGCTTCACGCCCACCCCGAGCTCGAGCCCGTGGAGCTCCCCGAGACAGACATTTCACCCGACCGCAGAACGGAGCTCCCTTACCGCTCGGTACACGGCTTCTTTGTGGCGAAATTCCGCAGGAGAGTGTGAGCGGGCGATTGCGAACGCTAAAGCAAAAAAAGATGAAAGGTGGTGCAGGAATTGGAAAAAACGGATATTTTGTCGCTCGAACTGCCCGAGCTGGAAGCCCTTCTTGAAGCGCAGGGAGAGAAAAAATTCCGCGCAAAACAGATATATCAGTGGCTTCACGTTAAAAGAATTTTCGATTTTGACAAAATGACTGACCTATCTGTCCAATTACGCACACACCTTAAAGAATATTTTTGTGTAAATGGACTATTTGTGCAGAAAAAGCTTGAATCTTCTATAGATAATACTGTAAAATATCTGTATAGGCTTTCTGACGGGAACTATGTCGAGACCGTGCTGATGGAATACAGCTACGGTCACAGTATCTGCGTCTCCACGCAGGTCGGCTGCAAAATGGGCTGCCGCTTCTGCGCGTCCGCGATAGCGGGCTTTGTACGCAGCCTCACACCGTCGGAGATACTGATGCAGATTTACGAGACCGAGCGGAACTCGGGCGTGAGGGTGTCGGGCGTCGTGCTCATGGGCATAGGCGAGCCCCTCGACAACTTCGACAATGTCGTGAAGTTCCTGCGGATACTCTCGGACGGCAAGGGCAATAATTTCAGCCTGCGCCACGTTTCACTCTCGACCTGCGGCGTAGTGCCGAGGATATACGACCTCGCGGAGCTGAAACTCCAGCTGACGCTGTGCATATCCCTCCACGCCGCCGACAATAATGCAAGAAGTGAAATAATGCCGATAAACAAGGCATATAATATACAGGAGCTCCTCGAAGCCTGCCGATACTACATCGACAGGACAGGACGTCGGATAACCTTCGAGTACGCGGTCATCAGCGGGGTGAATTCCTCGGATGAGGACGCGGACAGGCTCTCCGACCTGCTGAGAGGGCTCAACTGCCATGTGAACCTTATCCCCGTGAATCGGGTAAAAGAGAGAGATTACCATACCGCCCGCAGCGCAGTCGCGGACTTCGCGAAGCGCCTCGGAAAGCGCGGTATAAACGCTACCGTGAGACGCACTCTCGGCAGCGATATAGAGGCGGCGTGCGGTCAGCTCAGGCGTGACGCCGCAAAGAAGGATACAGAGAACGGAGGTGCGGATGCGTGAGATTCAGATACGGTTCGGACATTGGTCTGAGGCGTGAAGAAAATCAGGACGCGGTAAGATGTGAATACTTCGGGCACAACGTCCTCGCTGTCGTTTGCGACGGCATGGGCGGAGAGCGTGCGGGCAGAGAAGCGAGCCAGATAGCTATCGACGAGTTCTACCAGCGCTTTTCCGACGGCTACAGCGAGAGCCTCGACACCGACGGTATCCGCAAGCTTATGATATCGGCGATATCAGCGGCAAACTCCGTGATATATACCAAGGCAAGGCTCGATTTCAAGAACTTCGGAATGGGCACGACCTGCGTAGCAGCGTTCGTGACAGCCGACAAGGCTTTCATCGCCAATGTGGGCGACAGCCGAGCCTACCTCGTCACCGAAACGGGTATCCACCAGATAACCACCGACCACAACGTCCCCGCGCTGCTGTTCGAGCAGGGCAAGATAACCGAGGAAGAGATGATAGACCACCCGCAGAGACATATGCTCGTCCGCGCGGTAGGCGTCGAAAAGACGGTGCTCACCGACACCTTCATCCTCGACTACGAGGACAAGATACATCTGCTCCTGTGCTCCGACGGTCTGTCGGGCTACTGCACCGATGAGGAGATATACGGCGTGATCGGCGGGCAGGAGCTCGACGCTATGCCCGATGAGCTGATAAAGCTCGCAAACGGCAAGGGCGGACGCGACAACGTGACGGTCGCGCTCGTGTGGGACTGAGCCGCAATTGTTAGGTTTTTGATTAATGCCAAATAGAACAACAGATCTGAAGGAAGGATAAGACCATGGATAAGTACATTGGCAAAAAACTTGAAGGCAGATATGAGATAACCGAGCTCATAGGCGTCGGCGGAATGGCTGAGGTCTACAAGGGCATCGACGTTATCGACAACAAGGCTGTCGCTATCAAGATCCTCAAGAAGGAGTACGCCGAGAACGAGGAGTTCCTCAGACGCTTCAGGAACGAGTCGAAGGCTGTAGCAGTCCTGTCGCACCCGAATATCGTGAAGATATACGATATGGGCTTCTCGGACAAGCTCCAGTACATCGTGATGGAGTACATCGACGGCATTACGCTGAAGGAGTACATCGAGGAGGAGAAGGTGCTCACATGGAAGGACACTGTACACTTCGTTATACAGATACTCCGCGCACTCCAGCACGCCCACGACAAGGGCATAGTACACCGCGATATCAAGCCGCAGAATATAATGATGTTCAGCGACGGCACTATCAAGGTCATGGACTTCGGCATCGCGAAGTTCTCGCGTGAGGAGGGCAAGACAGCTACCGATCAGGCTATCGGCAGCGTCCACTACATCAGCCCCGAGCAGGCGAGCGGCGGCGTGACCGACGCAAAGAGCGACATCTACTCCGTGGGAGCAATGATGTACGAGATGCTCACGGGCAGGAAGCCCTTTGACAGCGACAACCCCGTAGCTATCGCGGTAATGCATATGCACGATATCCCCGAGCGCCCGAGAGCTATCAATCCCGATATCCCCGACGGTCTTGAGGAGATAGTCCTCAAGGCAATGGAGAAGGCTCCCGAGGACAGATACCAGACCACCGCTGATATGATAGCGGACATCGAGAAGTTCAAGAACGACCCGTCCACCACCTTCGGCTACTACGTCGAGGAGGGCGCGGACGACAACGAGAATACACGTTTCTTCAACACGCAGTCAGTATCGCGTGAGAATATGGCTCAGGGCGGCGTACAGCCCCAGCAGGAGCAGGTACAGCCCCAGCAGCCCGTATATGCGGGAGTACCCGCAGGCGCGGCAGCAGCTCCTTACGGCGGACAGCAGGCATATCCGCCTCAGCAGCAGCCCTACGGCGGCGTATACAACCCCGATGACTTCTACGAGGACGAGGAGGACGAGGAAGAGGAGGAAGAGCGTTCATCGCTGCTCATTCCCGTGCTCACGGCGGTAGTCGTAGTTGTCATCATCGTCGGAGTTATCATCATATCCCTGCTCTTCACGGATATGCTGAAGGATACATCGCAGAAGAACGACTGGAAGATGCCCTCCGTTATCGGTATGGACTTCAACGACGCCGTAGCCAAGTACGGCAACAACATCCAGTTCAAGGAGGACGGACAGGTCTACAACGAGGCTGAGCCCGGAATCATCATCGAGCAGGACCCCGCAGAGGGCGTTGAGTTCAAGAAGGGCGCAGTTCTGAAGGTAAAGGTCAGCAAGGGCATGGAGACTGTTGAAGTTCCCAATGTTGCCGGTATGAACGCAGAGCTTGCAAAGGATATGCTCACCCAGAAGGGTCTGGAGATAGATATCCGCAACTCGTCGAGCACAGAGCAGCGCAAGGGCTACGTAATCAAGACCGAGCCTGAGGCAGGCGAGACAGCCCACAAGGGCTCGACCATTATCGTCTATGTCAGCATGGGCGAGGAAGCAGGACAGGTCCAGGTAGACGACTGGGTAGGCAAGTCCATCGACGACGCAAAGACGCTTGCCGAGTACGCAGGTCTGAAGGTCAAGACAAAGGGCGTTGCTTCCTATGAGAAGGAGAACACCGTTGTAAAGCAGAGCATCAAGAAGGGCGAGAAGGTCGAGACAGGCACAGAGATACTCTTCGAGTTCTCCGACGGTACGAACCCCGACGGCGTTATCGAGTTCCCGATCGAGTTCCCGTCAGACGCAGACGGCAGATTCGTTATCAGCTTTATGATAGTAAACGACGACGGAAGCCGTGACAGTCAGGATTCACGTACTATCTACGTTCCCGAGGAAACAAGCATCACACAGGATGTCAAGGGCTCGGGCGAGGACGCAACAGTAAACGTTCTCCTCACGAACCTCAACAATAACAAGCGTGCCTCTATCGGTACGTACTCATTCAACTTCGCAGACGGCAAGATAACCACCAAGTCGGGCGGCGACCTCGACGCGGCACTCAAGCAGGTAGACGGCTATCATCAGGAAGCTACAACTCAGCCCGAAGAGCCCGATACAGCTTCCGTACCGAACCTCATCGGAGTCGATGTTGATTATGCGAAGAGCATTTACGGCGGTTCGTTCAACATCGTTGTAAGCGAGGAAAAAGCCGATAACAGATACAGCGCGAACGCCATTATGTGGCAGAACTACGATGTGGGAACCGAGCTTGACAAGGGCTCGACCATAGAGGTATGGGTCTGCACAGGTCCCGAGCAGGGCGGCGGCGAACAAGGCGGCGGCGAGCAAGGCGGCGGCGAACAGGGCGGCGGCGAGCAAGGCGGCGAGACATGGTAAACGCGGATACAAGCGGAATAATAGTTAAATGCTTAGGGGGACTCTACACAGTAGAGTCCCCTGATGGCATATATGAGTGCAAGGCGAGGGGAGTATTCCGCGCTAAGGGAATAAGTCCTGCGGTCGGCGACAGCGTGACCGTCAGCGGCGGCGTCATCACGGAGATAGGCGCACGCAGGAACTTCATCATAAGACCGCCCCTTGCCAATCTTGACCGGATACTGTTCGTGGTGTCGACGGTAAGTCCCGCCCCGAACTTCCTTATCCTCGACAAGTTCATAGCTATCGCGGAGTACAAGGGCATCGAGCCCGTTGTGGTAATCACCAAGACCGACCTCGGCGACGGCAGCGGCGTCCGCGAGGTCTACGACTCTATCGGCATAAAGACGGTGGAGGTGGACTACGCCGACGATAAGTCAATACAGCGCGTGCGTGACCTCCTCAGCGGCAGGATAAGCGCCTTCACGGGCAACTCGGGAGCGGGCAAGTCCACGCTCCTGAACGCCGTAGACCCGAGCCTCGGCCTCGCCACGGGCGAGATAAGCCGCAAGCTCGGACGCGGCAGACACACCACCCGCCACGCGGAGCTGTACAAGCTCGCGGGAGGCGGCTACATCGCCGACACCCCCGGATTTTCCACGTTCGAGACCAACCGCTACGACATAATCCGCAAGGAGGAGCTGGCGGGCTGCTTCCGCGAATTTGCCGAATTTACGGACAGCTGCCGCTTCCGCGACTGCTCGCACACCTGCGAGAAGGGCTGCGCGGTGGTGGAGGCGGTCGAGCAGGGCAGGATACCGAAAAAACGCCACGAGAGCTACTGCACGATGTACGAGGAAGCAAAACAGCTGAAGGAGTGGGAGCTGAAATGAAGATATGCCATATTTTCGCGGGCGGCGACCTCGGCAATGTCGCGGACAGCCGCTTCATACGCGAACGCGGCTTCGTGATATGCGCTGACAGCGGCTACAAGCACGCAAAGAAGCTGAAAATACGCCCCGATGTCATAGTCGGCGACTTCGATTCCTACAGCGGCGACCTCCCGACGGACTGCGAGATAATACGCACAGTTCCCGAGAAGGACGACACGGACACGCTCATGGCGGTGAAGATAGCGATAGAGCGCGGCTTCGACCTCATCTACCTCTACGGAGCCCTCGGCGGCCCGCGCTTCGACCACGCCTTTGCGAACATACAGACCATGCTCTACGCCCGCGAACACGGCGCCTCGCTCATACTCATAGGGAACGAGACCGTCTGCGTGCAGGGCGCCGAGGACGGCGAGGCGATGTACACAGACGAGAGCAGGCGCTGGGGCTACAAGTACCTCTCAGTTTTCGCACTGACGGAGACAGTGAAGATACAGGAGCTCAGGGGCGTGAAGTACCCGCTGAGCTGCTACGAGATGAAGCAGTCGTTTCCTATCGGCGTGAGCAACGAGATAACAGACGGAGCCGCCTTCCTCACGATAGAGAGCGGGCTTGCGCTGGTGATACAGACCAAGTAACGAAAAACTCAGCTGTGAATATAATAGAGTATATCACAGAAGGAGGGATACATAGTGAAGATAGTGGTCATCAAGAGCCCGCGCTTCCTGTCGGGCATACTGCGAGCCGTATTCGGTATCAGGAAGGACGACGAGTGACGCTTTGCGGGGAATAAGCAGGCAAAACAGGCAAAAAGCAGATACCGATTCAGGTATCTGCTTTTTTATTGAAATGATACGGCTATATATATTATTGTCATATGCAGATATTGACAAATACATATATCAGTGGTATAATTGTGTTGTATTTCGGAGGCTCTTTGCCTCCGAAAAAAAGATGTGAAAGGGTGGTTTTATGAACAGACCAACGAGAAAGCTCATAGCTTTCTCAGCTGCTGCGGCAATGCTGGCTAACAGTCCGCTTATGTGCTCGAGTGCCAAGTACGTCGCAGAGCAGATAACTGACAAGGAATTCGAGAGCCTTGTGGAGTATCCCGACAGGAATGTGTACATCGAGAACGGCACGGCTGAGCTTCTCGACGTCGGTCAGCAGCTCGTAGTTGTTGACAAGGACGGCTCCACCAAGCTGATATCGCTCGACGATGCTATCACGAGCGGTATATGCTACGCTTCTACTACAATGGGCATCTATGACTTCATTATGCCCACTGCCTCCGACTACGGCTTCAATTTCAACGACCCGAACTTCAGATTCGGAAATGCGAGCGGCACGATGATAGTCAGGGGCAATCGGGGAGAAAAGCTGCTCGATATCGACGGCAACGTTATTGCGGAGTACCACGCTATCAAGCGCCTTAGCGACACCTATTTCACGGTGTATGACATGGACAGGAAAGTGGGCGTAATAGATGTGACAGGCAAGGTAGTCATCGAGCTTACCGATACCGCGAACAACATCTTCCTCTGTCCCGACGGCAAGAAGTTCTTCATCGACGGCAAGGAGAGCGACTATTTCACTGACCTGAGCGGAAAGACCATCTCTCCCGTCTATGAAGAGGCGATAGAGCTTGTAAAGAGAGATTATTCAATAAGCTACAGCGTGTATAATTGGGCTGATTATAATTACAGCGCAAACAACGGGATTAGCAGCTTCTACAACGAACCTGACTATAATTATACGCTCACAAAGTACTACAAGATCAAGAAAGACGGCAAGTACGCCATTATTGATTCTGACGATTTCAAGCAGGCTACCGATTATTTCGACACGATAGACATTAAGCCGGATTGGAACAATTTTGAATGGTGCGAGGATTACCTCTTAAAGGGCTCGAATCAGCTCTATGACGCAGCAGGCACTGCTATATCGGGTCAGTACAGCTATGCTTATTTCGACAAGGAGCTTAATTGTCTGGGACAGTTCAGCGACGCAGACAATAATATCAAGGAGTTCTCTTATGCGACCATGTACTACCATGACGAAAACGGCGAGGAACAGTACAATTATTACACGGGTAACTTCAAGGGCGCAGAGGTAAAGTTCCTGCTGCACAAAGACGAGAACGGAAACTATGATAAGCTCCTTGACGATGATATGAATACTCTCCTTGAGGGCGACAGAATCGACGTGGAGGAGTTCTATATCAAGGTCACAAAGGACGACAGCTCCGCTTACTACAACGCCAAGCTCGAAAAGCTGGGAGAATATGATTCTATCAATCACATAGGCGACTGCTATGTTGCTTCTGTGGGGGATAAATGCGTTATCTACAACAAGTACCTTGACGAGGTATTAGACGATAATGCTTCTGCCGATATGGTAAATATTAAGAGTGAAACCTTCATGGACTATAGCACCAATTCACCGGTTGTTTATTATTACATCGAAGATAACAATGAGGTCAGGATATTTGACACTGATATGAAGCTCGTTGATACGGTGGAGTTTACCGAGGAGCAGAGCTATATGGTCTGCAGCGGCTACAGAGTGTTCGTTTATGACAAGGAATACACTGTCGCTCTGCCCGCAGGAGAAGGCTTCTATATTCAGAAGGGGGAAGAAGACGGCAAGGTAGTTGACATTGAGGGCAACCTTATCGCCGAGATACCGAGCGATTACAGTCTCATCGTCGGCGCGGGTGTGTTCTACAATCAGGTCGGCAGCGAGCTGAGCTTCTACAACTACAAGGGCGAATTCTTAAAGAAGTTCGATTCATACAAGCAGTTCAGCCCGATGACAGCTCTCGACTACACATACGTCATCAACGGCAAGGACGAGGAATCGGGCAAGACGGCTTCCTACATCTACAACGCAAAGAGCAACGAGGTACTTTATTCTCAGGTAGGAAAGTACAACAATATCGAGCGCATCGGCGGTGATTATGTAAGGACTATCATCTACCCCGAGGATATGGCAGCAGACTCCACGGAGATGAGCTATCTCTGGACAGACGACCACGGCTACAGGATAGGTCTTGACGCGATCGACGGCACTCAGCTTATCGCTCCGATGACAGATATCACTGTAGACGTGCAGCAGTATTGCTATGCAGGCTATGCAAGTCAGTACGAGCGTCAAAAAGCCATAGATACTATCTACAGCGACGGTATAAGACCGAATGACACGGGGGGACCCTACGATCTGCCCGCAACAGGAAATAATGACAGCGGATATTTCGTGATAAACTCGGTCTATCTGCCGATAAAGGACTTTGACCTCGATTTTGCCAAGAGCAATTCATTCGGCGCTGCGGTAAAGATGCAGTTTGACAACTACATCATCATCAATGACGGCAAGTGGGGCATGGCTGCTGCCGACGGCACAGTCCTCTGCGAGCCCAAGTACACGCGCATTTATGAGTTCGCTGACGGCGTAGCCTTCGCAGAAGAGGCTGAACCTCTAACCGCTACCGTCAAGGAAGAAAGATATAACAGCGAGAGCGGCGGATACGATACAGTGGAAACCGAACAGACCGGAAAGCTCTACAAGATAGGACTTATCTCCAAGGACGGCAAGGAGATACTGCCTCCCGCTCCGTCCTCCAGCTCACTGCCGATAAACTTGCCCGAGCGCACCTCTATATACCGTTATGAGGACACTTTCTACGTAGAGAAGCGTAAGTATACTTATGACGAATCTTCAAATCCGATCGCCTATAATGACAACAACTATATCTATAAGGGCAGCTATTACTACAACGACTTCAACAAGAAGTACGGCTATGATTCCGCGATGCAGTACGGCGACCTCTACATCGTCAGAAAGGACGGCAAGACGGGTGTAGTTTCCGCAAGCAATGAGGTCATAGTACCGATAGAATTCGAGAACGTGCTGTACGTACCGAGCGCCGAGAAAATGGTCGTATTACGTCAGAGCAAAAAGATGAAGGAGCTTGTTTCCGACGAGCCCTTCAACACTCCTGTCGCAGAGCTCGGCGACGGCTCGAAGCTCATCAATATGCTGACCGCGGAGGGCAGGATAAAGGCGTATCAGCTCCGCAAGACCGAAGACCCGATAGCCTTCGGAGACCCGAACGACGACAGCAAGGTCGACGCAAAGGACGCTTCACTGATACTTGTGGCATATTCAAAGGCATCAACAGGCGACGATGACGGACTTACAGAGGAACAGAGAGCGGTTGCCGATGTCAACTCCGACAGCAAGGTAGACGCAAAGGACGCATCAACAGTCCTTGCGTACTATGCACTTGTTTCGACTGCCACGGGCGATATCCCGACCCTGAAGGATTTTGCGGCTTCCAATGCGAAGTAACGCTTAGCGAACCCCTGCGATCGTGTATATGCAGGACGGGGCACTCGTTCCGATACTGAAAAAATAGTCAACGCTTTGGGTTGCTTCCCTTAGCGGAGAAAGCGGGCTACCGAGCCGTGAATCAACGGCACATATTCGGTAACCTGCGAATCCGCCAAAGGGGGCTCCCCTTAGGGCGTTGACTATTTTTGTTTTCTCTTTACCGTGAAAAATGCTGCCCTCTTTTATGAAATAACTTTCCTTAATAAAAAGTCATTACCGCTTCTGTGACAGCAAAGACTATGAGCAGCACGCCGCCAAGCCACGAGAAGTCGTGCTCGGCGGCGGATATTTTTCTCCCCGCGAGGCTGCCGACCGCTATGGCGGCGAAGCCCGCAGCGAACGTGAACAGCGCCGTCCTGAGCGGCGATATCCCGCAGAATCCGCAGCTCAGTCCCGTAGCCGCCGAATCGAGCGAGCTCGCGAGGGCGAGGGCAGCGGCTTCGGCGGGCGAGAGCGTTTTCGAGTTATCCACATCGGCGGCGGTGTCGTCGAGGCAGAGCTTTATCACGAGCCCGCCGCTGCCCGTCCGCAGCGAGAGCCCGCCCCTCCGCGAGAGCCTCCGCACGAGTATGCGGACGAGGCTCTTGAAGACAGTCATCACGCCGATGGCAGTCAGCACAATGAGCCCGAGGGTGCGGCAGAGCCCGGCGGGAATGAAGCAGCCCGCGATGTCGGAGAGCAGGAGCGCCAGCCCGAGCACAGCCGCTCCCGTAAGATTTATCACAGCCGCCGACGCGGGCGGTATCCTTATGCCGCTGTTGCAGTAGGCGGCGGCGACGAGACAGGTATCGAAGCTGACGATGAGCGCGAGAATGACCTCATTCAGCAAGTCATCACCTCCCTGCTCATTATATGAACAGGGAGGCGGTCGTGACAGCAAAAAAGGACGCAAAAGCGTCCTTGTGCAGAGTATCAGGAATTGGAAATAAGCGGGGCGATGTAGGCATCGCCCCCTACACAACGGCATAACAGGCAAAATGTAGGGGCTGATGCCCACATCAGCCCGTTCCGAAGGTTATTTTTCAGATTTTTTCCGCGAGAATACCCACATAGCGAGTATCGACACGAGCAGACCCGTGAGCGCACCGCAGGAATCTATCAGCACATCGCGCAGCTCGCAGGAGCGTCCCGCCACGAAGTGCTGGTGGAGCTCGTCCGAGCAGGCGTAGAGTATGCATATCCCCCACGCAATGAGAGAGCCGAGGGAGAAGAGTCTCCGCCTCCCGACAGCGCACGAGGTACAGAAGCCGAGCGAGGCATATGCGCTGAAATGAGCACATTTACGGATAATAAAGCTGGCGAGGTCGTGGATCTCGGCTTGCCGCTCGGGAGTGAAGTCGGCGTAGCCCCTGACGAAGTGGGTGAGAATGAAGTTCGTGAAGAAGCCGCTTGTCTCCGAGGACTCGTCGGCGTTCTCGCACGACAGATAAAAAATCGCCGCCATTATCGCGGCTGACAGCAGGCTGAATATGACCCTTGCGGGCGTGAAGAATTTTTGCTTTTCCATAGTATCTCCTTTACATCAACGCTTCTATGATAGCATAAACTCACGCACAATGCAAGTCTCGGAGGAGAAAAACAGCTCGATTTTTCCGCCTGCGGAGGAAATTGTAACCATTTAGTAACCATTTCTTTGAAAAATGGCTTGTATCTTCTGCTTAAAAATGTTATAATAACTCTATATGGACAATTTCAGTATCTCAATCGGAGGTCAAAATGAAAGCTTTCTTTGATAATGTCTGGACAAAGAGGGTAGTCTCGGTGATAGCGGCGCTGTACACGGTATGCGTCTGCTTCCTCTGCTACTACTCGATATTTTATAACATACACGTTGAGGATAAGGGCTCGGTATGCCTGATAGTATCGGCGGTATCACTGATAGCGCTGGTGCTTATGCTCTACACGCGCAAGCAGATAGTCACGCGGATATGCAGCTTCATCATACTGCCCGCGATGCTCCCGGTGGTGCTGATGTACTTCGACCACAAGGAGATACTTATCCCCGTCATCGCAGTCGGAGTAATGATACTTCTTCTCTCGGGAGCGGGCGAGGGCGCAAAGACAGCGATAGGCACAGTGGTGCTGCTGCTCTACATCTTCGGAGCGCTCGGCTACTTCCTCTTTACATCGTTCTTCGTGACGACAGCCAAGACCGAAACATACAAGAGCGGCGAATCTCCCTCGGGAATATACCGCTACAGGATAGTCAACACCGACGACAGCTCCAAAGGCAGCACGGCGGTCTACATCGAGCCCAACTACGCAGACGTCACCTACCCGTTCGTTACGTTCACGCTGAAGAATATGGAGCGCGTGGTATATATGGAGCGTCCCAAGTGCGAGAGCATCGACCTTGAGTGGTCCACGATGACCCGTCAGCAGATAACGGCGGAGCTCAACGCGCTGTCGAGCGACATCTCCGTGCACGTGACCCGCGCTGAGATGGCAGCGCTCGGCTACAGATACGACACCAGCCTTGAGATAAGCGACGTCAACGTATACGAGCTCCTCGAGATAGGCAAGACGGCACAGGACGTTGACGCGATAAGGCTTGACGACCTCACGGACGAGCAGCTCAAGCACTTCGGCATAGGCAAGGACAACTCGGGCAGATACTCTATCCTCTCTCCGACGGACGAGATATACCTCGACGCAGGCAAGAACAGGGGAGACAAGGTGTATTTCAGCGACCTCAGCGACGAGGGCTTCGAGCTTTTCAACAATATGAACCTCGACGTATGGGGAACTCCGCTGTGGACAGTCTCCTCGAACAACAGCGTCAAGCTGAAGGACCTCACGGACGCACAGCTGGCACAGCTCGGCGTGTCGGATTCGGGCGATGTGCTCACCTTCAACGGCAAGGTATGCTTCCGCTATTATGTCGCTGAGCTCGAGGACTACTACGACACCGAATCACGTTCTCTCTCGGTAGACCTTCTCAATAACTAAAAAGCTATTAGCTATTAGCCATTAGCCATTAGCTCGCGGTATCGCCTTCGGCGATATGATTTAAAAAAGTCCGCGTAAGCGGACACCGAAAGCTAAAGGCTAAAGGCTAACGGCCAACGGCTTAAAAATAAAACCGCAGACACAGGGGCAGGATATGCCCCTGTAATACTATGCGGTGAAAAGGAGTGTATAAAAATGGGCGAATTCTTCAAAGGCATAGGCAAGATAGGTTATGAGGGCAGGGACTCCGTGAATCCCCTTGCTTTCAAGTATTACGACCCCGACGAGGTCATTGGCGGCAGGACGATGTGCGAGCAGCTGCGTTTTGCGCTGTCGTGGTGGCACACAATGGGCGGCGACGGCACTGATATGTTCGGCGTAGGCACAGCCGACAAGACATGGGGCGAATCCGACCCCGCCGCAAGAGCGAAGGCGAAGGTGGACGCGGCATTCGAGATAATGGACAAGCTCTCGATAGAGTTCTTCTGCTTCCACGACCGCGACCTCTCACCCGAGTACGGCTCACTCGCGGAGACTAACGCGAAGCTCGACGAGATAACGGACTACATCAAGGCAAAGCAGGCAGAGACGGGTATCAAGTGCCTGTGGGGCACGGCAAAGTGCTTCGATCACCCGAGGTATATGCACGGCGCGGGCACCTCACCCTCCGCCGACGTCTTCGCATATGCCGCCGCACAGATAAAGAAGGCTATTGAGGCAACGGTCAAGCTCGGCGGAAACGGCTACGTTTTCTGGGGCGGACGTGAGGGCTACGAGACACTGCTCAACACGAATATGGGGCTCGAGCTCGACAATATGGCACGCCTTATGCGTATGGCAGTGGAGTACGGACGCTCCATCGGCTTCACGGGCGACTTCTACATCGAGCCCAAGCCCAAGGAGCCCACGAAGCACCAGTACGACTTCGACACGGCTACGGTGCTGGGCTTCCTGCGCAAGTACGGACTTGAAAAGGATTTCAAGATGAACATTGAGGCTAACCACGCGACGCTCGCACAGCACACCTTCCAGCACGAGCTCCGCGTGGCACGCGACAACGGCTTCTTCGGCTCTATCGACGCAAATCAGGGCGACACTCTTCTCGGCTGGGACACCGACCAGTTCCCGACGAACGTGTACGAGGCGGCGCTGTGTATGTACGAGGTGCTGAAGGCAGGCGGCTTCACTAACGGCGGACTCAATTTCGACTCCAAGGCACGCCGCGGAAGCTTCACGCCCGAGGACATTTTCCACAGCTACATTGCTGGCATGGACACCTTTGCACTGGGACTTCGCATCGCGCAGAAGATGATAGACGACGGACGCATCGACAAGTTCGTCGCAGACCGCTATTCTTCGTGGAATACGGGCATAGGCAGGGACATCATCGACGGCAAGGTCGGCTTTGCGGAGCTTGAAAAGTATGCGCTTGAAAAGGGCGAGGTAACGGATTCGCTCGGCAGCGGACGACAGGAAATGCTCGAAGCGATAATGAACAACATAATGTTCAGCCTATAAGAATGTAGGGGCGGATATCATCCGCCCGCCCAAACACTGATAATTAGCGGCAACCAATTGTAGGGGACGGCGTCCTCGACGTCCCATTTCAAAATCATCGCCGCAGGCGATACCAATAATTACGAATTACGCACTACGAATTACGCATTAAATGGGCGCACACTGTGCGCCTCACGCGATATTCTTGTAGGGGACGCCGCCCTCGGCGTCCCACAATGGACGTAACGACCAACGCTAACGAATTGTAGGGGCGGCGTCTCGCCGCCCGCTATATACCGCAAAACCCACAGCAACCAATTGTAGGGACGCACATTGCGCGTCCGCAACTACGGAAATGGCAGTTTGTATGATTATGCGGACGGCCAATGGTCGTCCCTACAATAATTCCGAATCAAACCGAAGGGAGTGTCCGTCTTGTCACCGAGGAGAAAACCGAAGCTGAGACCGAAGCTAAACACAAAGGCTCCATCCGAACCCAAGGGTGCAAACATAAGACCGCTCAGGCTTGTGGAACCCCGCAAGCCGTCATCGGGCGGAGAAATGGCGACGATATCGGAGCTGAGGGAATACATCAGGAGCGAAGGCTTTAACGTGTTTTTTGGACGGAGCAGAGGCATTGAAGGGGATATGATATGGTGTGAAGGCGGCAAATACTGTTATGGCTACTCCGAAAGAGGCAGCATATCGGTAATTGAATCGTCTTCCGATGAGCGGACATTTGTCCGAGCGATGGTGAAGAGGCTCGGATCCGCAAAAGCGAGCAATCCGCTTGCGCTGATGGAAATAGTGGCATGGACGTGGAACGAGCAGGAGATACTCAGTGCCGCGCAGGAGCTGACAGCAATGGGAGTCGGCTTTGCGAGGAACGATATCCCGAACTTTGACGGACGATACGCGTACCGCATTTTCGCTTACCGAAAGGACAAGGCGAAGATACCCGTTTCCTTCTACGATAAATATATGAAGAGATAAGCGCAATGCAGGGACGGTGTCCCGCCGCCCGCGAACACACCGACAAACTATATTCAACCCAATATAGAGGCGCACATTGTGCGCCCGCACCATATAAAACGACCTACGGCAACCAACTGTAGGGACGCGCATTGCGCGTCCGCAACTACGAAAACGGCAGTTTGTATGAATATGCGGACGACCAATGGTCGCCCCTGCAACAATTCCGAATTAATCCGAAGGGAGTGAACACAATGTCATACATAATAGGCGTGGATTGCGGTACGAGCGGTACCAAGACAGTCCTGTTTGACGAGTCGGGAGCAGTGATAGCCTCAGCGACGATAGAGTACCCGATGTACCAGCCGAAGAACGGCTATGCCGAGCAGGAGCCCGCCGACTGGGCGAACGCGATGAAGGATACCATCAAGTCGGTGATGTCTCAGAGCGGCGTCAGCAAAAATGACGTCAAGGGCATCGGCATATCGGGACAGATGCACGGACTTGTAATGCTCGACCGTGACAACAACGTCCTCCGCCGCAGCATAATCTGGTGCGACCAGCGCACAGCCGCGGAGGTCGAGGAGATGGACCGCACAGTCGGACGCGACAAGCTCGTGGAGATAACGGCGAACCCCGCGCTCACGGGCTGGACGGCGGCGAAGATACTGTGGGTGAAGAACAACGAGCCGGAGATATACGATAAGGTCGCGCATATCCTCCTGCCGAAGGACTATCTGCGCTTTATCCTCACAGGCGGGTACGCGACGGAGGTCAGCGACGCCTCGGGAATGCAGCTGCTGGACGTGCCGAACAGGCGCTGGTCTGACGAGCTCCTCAGCGCGTTCGAGATCGACAAGAGCTGGCTCGGAAAGGTCTGCGAATCGTGCGAGGTCACGGGCACGCTGACGAAAGCAATGGCAGACGAGCTCGGAATGTGCGAGAGCACGGTAGTAGTCGGCGGCGCGGGCGACAACGCGGCGGCGGCAGTCGGTACGGGCGTAGTCGAGGACGGCAAAGCCTTCACGACGATAGGCACATCGGGAGTAGTTTTCGCCCACACCTCCAAGCTCTCGATAGACAGGCAGGGCAGGGTGCACACCTGCTGTGCGGCAGTCCCGAACACGTGGCACGTCATGGGCGTAACGCAGGGCGCAGGCTTGTCGCTGAAATGGTTCCGCGACAACTTCTGCGTGACGGAGAAGGAGACCGCGAAGCTCATGGGCGCGGACGAATACTGCCTTATGGACAAGGCGGCGGAGCAAGTCCCCGTCGGCGCGAACCGTCTGCTGTATCTGCCCTATCTTATGGGCGAGCGCACGCCACACCTCGACCCCGACGCAAGAGGCGTATTCTTCGGGCTTTCGGCGATACACACGCGGCGTGATATGCTCCGCGCGGTAATGGAGGGCGTGACGTATTCTCTCCGCGACTGCGTAGAGGTGTTCCGCGAGATGAATGTCAGCGTCAGCGATATGACAGCTTGCGGAGGCGGAGGCTCGTCGCCGCTGTGGAGGAGTATGCTTGCGGACCTGTACAACTGCGAGGTCAAGACGGCGGCATCGAAGGAGGGACCTGCCCTCGGCGCGGCGATACTCGCGAGCGTGGGAGCGGGACTTTACGGCAGCGTGCAGGAGGCTTGCGGAGCGATAGTCCGCACGGATAAGGTGCAGACCCCGAATGCGGCTAACGTGTCCGAATACGAGCGGTATTATCGGCTGTATCGGGAGATTTACCCTGCATTGAAGGAGAGCTTTTCAAAGCTTGCGAAGCTATAAAACGAAACGGACGCGATTTGCGTCCGTTTTTTACCCTGTAGTGGCTGCGTCCCGCCGCCCGCCGTTTAACCGAAACCCGACGTCCCATCCTGCGATTGCTGCCGCCGAAAGCAAACTATGCCTTTTGTACAGGGTGAGCGAGCTTGCGAGCGGCAACGTAGTTGGATTCCAAAGGGCCATGCCCTTTGGCAGGGTCTGGGGCGGCGCCCCAGCGGAATGCAGAGGCAGAGCCTCTGCCAGAGTCCAGAGACAGAGTCTCTGGCGGGTCAAGGGCAGAGCCCTTGTTACGTCAGCTCGCTCATCGGGTCGATATAGGCGCCGTTGTGGAGCATTTCGAGGTGCAGGTGCGGAGTGAGGGCGCTCTCGATGTCGGCGGTATTGCCGATGGTGCCGATGAGGTCGCCGCCCGCGAGCTTATCGCCCTGCTGGACGGAGAGTGCCTGCGAGAGCCCGCAGTAACGCGTAACGTAGCCGTTTTTGTGGTCGATAGTTACGGTCACGCCCCAGACGGGGTCGTTTTTGATTTCGGTGACCTCACCGCTCGCGACGGCGTAGACCTCCGCGCCGACATCAGCCGCGAAATCGGTGCCGTTGTGGGTCTGCCACGAGCCCGTAGTCTCGCTGCGGACGAGCTCGCTGCCTGAAAACGGCGTGATCATAAAGCTCATATCCTCGAGCGGGGACTTCACATCATCGAGCTTCGCCGCAGCTGCGGGAGCCTCCTCGACGGGCTCGCCCGCGTCGATAGCAGCGGCGGGGAGCGTCACCTCCGTATTCGGAGCAGCAGCGGTCGTGACGGTGAAGGAGATGGCAGTCCGCACGGGAGCAGTTGTCCTTTTTGCGGTCGTCGTCACCTTGGGGACATTGTATGCACGCTTGTTTACGGGAGCCTCCGCCTCGGAAACGCTGTCCTTGGCGGTGAGATCGTCGGTGAGCTTTTTGCTCTGCCCGTAGGCGAACCAGCACGCGGAGCCTATCATAATGGCGCTGATACCGAGCGCGGCGTAGAAGCCTTTAGAACCTTGTTTGTTATCGGAAAACAGATTTTTCTTCACGTATAACACCTCCGCGGATATTATTGACGGAAAAATTCGGATTATACGTAAAAATGTTTTGATGTGTATAAGCTTTTAGCCTTTAGCCGTTAGCCATTAGCTATCGGTATCGCCCGCGGCTGTGAACTGTAGGGGCGAGTTCCGCTCGCCCGCCGATGACCGAACGGTATGGATAAACAACGTGTAGGGGCGCCCGCCCCTACAAATTTATTCAGAAACGTCCGCGCCAGCGGACACCCTGAGCTAACGGCTCAAATCAAATATGTGGACAAACCCGCACGATTGTGATATAATGTAGGAGCTTAAAAACTGCGGCAGGGGGAGAGAAAAATGACGAACGACGAGATAATGTCGCTGATAGACCGCTCGCTGTTTGCGACGATAGGCTATACTGACGAGGCTGGCAGGCAGAACGTCCGCAGGGTATTCTGCGTGTGGCACAGGGGACTTGGCAGCCACCTCATCTCCACGAACACAGGCTCGGAGCACGTAAGGAGCCTGCTCGCAGACGGCAATTCCTGCCTGTATTTCGCGGACGATACGACCTTCGAGGGCGTGTGCCTGTACGGCAAAGCCGCGATACGGACGGACAGGCAGTACAAGGAGCTCCTGTGGAACGAGGGCGACGAGAAGTATTATCCGAAGGGCATAGACGACGAGGACTACTGCGTCATCGAGTTCACGGCGGAGAGCGCCAGATACTACCGTTTTGACGGCAAGGGCGACCTTACGGGCGAGGATATCGCAGAATATGACAAGGGCAGGGAGTACCGCAACGGCTACTCCGAGCAGAGGTGAACTATGGAAACTGAGATAACGGCGGCGGAGCTCGCGCGGCTCCGCGACGGCGACTACGCGATAATAGACATACGCGACGCGACGGCATTCGACTACGGACACATCGGCGGCGCGGTGAATATCCCGCTCTCGGAGCTCACATCGGCGGAGCTCCCGCAGAAGAAGCTGGTGCTGTACTGCAAGTCGGGGATAATCAGCCTCGACGCGGCAGAGGAGCTCCGCGGCAGGGGATACGAGGCGTACAGCCTTGCGGGCGGCTATATAGACTGGCTCCGCGAGAGGATGAACGACCGCAACGTCACCGAGCAGGTCGAGCTGAGCCTGCGCAAGAAGTTCAAGAAGAGCATATGGTGCAAGTTCACGAAGGCGATAAACGAGTACGAGCTGGTGCAGCCGAACGACCGCATAGCGGTGTGCATATCGGGCGGCAAGGACTCGATGCTGATGGCGAAGCTTTTTCAGGAGCTGAAGCGCCACGACAAATTTCCGTTCGAGGTCGTCTTCCTTGTTATGGACCCGGGCTACAGCCCCGAGAATCGGCGTATAATCGAGCGCAACGCGGAGTCGATGTCGATACCCGTGCAGATATTTGAATCGACGATATTCGACTCGGTGCTCCACGTCGAGAAGAACCCGTGCTACATCTGCGCGCGAATGAGGCGAGGCTACCTGTACAGCAAGGCGAAGGAGCTCGGCTGCAACAAGATAGCGTTGGGACACCACTTTGACGACGTTATCGAGACTATATTAATGGGAATGTTATACGGCGGACAGGTGCAGACGATGATGCCGAAGCTCCACAGCACGAACTTCGAGGGAATGGAGCTCATACGCCCGCTTTACTTGGTGCGCGAGGCAGACATCAAGCACTGGCGCGACTACAATGACCTGTACTTCATACAGTGCGCGTGCAAGTTCACGGAGAACTGCTCGTCGTGCAGCGAGAACGGGCAGTCGGAGTCGAAGCGGCTGGAGGTGAAGAACCTCATCGCGGAGATGAAGAAGATAAACCCGCAGGTGGAGAAGAACATATTCAGAAGCGTTGAGAACGTGAACCTGAGCACGATAATCGCCTACAAGGAGCACGGCACAGTCCACCACTTCCTCGACGACTACGACGCGTAATTGAGAGCTCAGAGCTCAGAACTCAGAGCTCAGACTGTAGGGGCGGATATTATCCGCCCGCCATTCACGGACACGATATGAAACGACATCATGTAGGGGCGCCCTTTGGGCGTCCGCGTGTTATCGGGAAACTGTCGGACTGCCAAAGGCAGCCCCTACAACAATTCCGAATTCCGATTTCCGCATTCCGAATTATAATTACGCATTACGAATTACGCATTTTCGGGCGCACGGAATGCGCCCCTACGCCAGCTCTTGCATTTTTTCGCATAATGTGGTATAATAAAAGATGACCTTTTCCTCACATTTGGGAGAAGGAAAAACGCAAAGGAGCGATCCAGTATGTCAAAGAAATTCTATATCACGACCCCTATTTATTACCCGTCGGGCGACCCGCACATCGGTCACTGCTACACGACGGTTGCGTGCGACTCGATAGCGCGTTACAAGCGAATGCAGGGGTACGACGTGATGTTTCTTACAGGCACGGACGAGCACGGCTTGAAGATAGAGCAGAAGGCGGCGGAGGCAGGCGTAACGCCGAAGGAGTACGTAGACGTCATCGTAGACAAGTTCAAGAAGCTGTGGAGCTATATGAACATCTCCTACGACCGCTATATCCGCACAACTGACGATTACCACATAGAGAGCGTGCAGAAGATATTCAAGGCTCTCTATGATAAGGGATATATATACAAGGGCGAATATTCGGGCAAATACTGCACACCCTGCGAGAGCTTCTGGACTGAGTCCCAGCTCGACGAGAACGGCTGCTGTCCCGAGTGCCACCGTCCCGTCAAGTTCGCGAAGGAGGAGGCGTACTTCTTCAAGATGTCGCCTTTTGCGGAGCGCATAGAGAAGCTGCTTATGGAGACAGACTACCTCCGCCCGAAGACGAGAGCGGTAGAGCTGGTAAACAACTTCATCAAGCCCGGACTTGAAGACCTCTGCGTGTCGAGGACCTCCTTCACGTGGGGCATACCCGTATCGTTTGACGAAAAGCACGTAGTATACGTGTGGATAGACGCGCTCTCGAACTACATCACGGCGCTCGGCTACGAGAACGGCAAGTACAGCGAATTCGAGAAGTTCTGGCCCGCAGATGTCCATATGGTAGCGAAGGACATTATGCGCTTCCACGCAATAATATGGCCTGCAATGCTTATGGCACTGGAGCTCCCGCTGCCGCAGCACCTCGCAGTACACGGCTGGATAACGATGGCAGGCAAGAACGGCGAGAGCGAGAAGATGAGCAAGTCGCTCGGCAACGTGGTAGACCCGTTCGTGCTCGGCGAGCGCTACGGACAGGACGCTATCCGCTACCACATTCTGCGTGAGATGGCACTGGGCGCGGACAGCCTCTTCTCGAACGAGATAATGATAAACCGCATAAATTCCGACCTTGCGAACGGCTTCGGCAACCTCGTTTCCCGCACCGTGGCAATGGCAGACAAATACTTCGGCGGCACGCTCCCGACAGAGCGCGAGGGCGACGCTCTCGACGAGGAATTCAAGGCGGTAGTGACGGGACTGCTCCCCGAGGTCGATAAGTACATCGACGAGACGAAGCTCAAGCAGGCGCTTGAGGAAATATTCAAGGTCGTAGACCGCGCGAACAAGTACATCGACGAGACAGAGCCGTGGAAGCTCGGCAAGGACGAGACAAAGCGCGCAAGACTGGCGGCGGTGCTGTACAACCTGCTCGAAGCGATACGTATAATATCGGCACTTCTCGCACCCTTTATGCCCACGGAAATGCCGAAGGTATGGGGACAGATAGGCGCATCGGCTGAGGACGTGAAGTACGAGAACCTCGGCAGATTCGGCGTACTGCCCGCAGACGTGACGGTACACAAGGGCGAGATACTCTTCCCGCGAATCGACGTGGACAAGGAGATAGAGGAGCTCAACGACATTCTCAGAAAGAATATGGAGGCTGCACAGGCAAAGCTCTCCGCAGAGGAGAAGGGCGATGCACCCGCAGAGCCCGAGAAGATAGAGCTCGCACCCGAGATAACGATAGACGACTTTGCAAAGGTAGAGATTCGTGTAGCGAAGGTAACGGCTTGCGAGAGGGTGAAGAAGTCGGATAAGCTCCTGTGCTTGCAGCTTGACGACGGCATGGGCGGACGACAGGTAGTATCTGGCATAGCTCAGTATTACGCCCCCGAAGACCTTATCGGAAAGAAGCTCCAGCTGATAGCTAACCTCAAGCCCGTTAAGCTTCGCGGCGTAGACAGCAACGGAATGATATGCGCAGCGGACACACCCGACGGCGTAAAGGTCATCTTCGTGGACGACTCCATTCCCGTAGGCTCAAAGATCAGATAAAGCGAAAAGGCGGACCAAGCGGTTCGCCTTTTTTTGTAGGGGCGCATTCCGTGCGCCCGCCAATACACGCAGCAATTACCTGCAACTAAATGTAGGGGCGGTGTTCAGCCGCCTGCCAAATCCCGACAATTGGTAAGGCACGCGGTGAAAGACTAATGGTATGTACGGGTGAGCGAGCTTGCGAGCGACTGCGTGAATACGGGGTCAGGGGAACTGTGTTCCCCTGCAGGGTCTGGGGCAGCGCCCCAGCAGAGTCCAGAGACAGAGTCTCTGGCGGGTCAAGGGCGGAGCCCTTGTTCTGAACTCTTAGTTCTTATCTCTGAGCTCTCCGGCAGAGCGATATATACTATTATATATGCGAATATTCAAAAATAATCAAGATTTATATTGACTTATTTTGACAATGGGTGTATAATTAATCTGTATTGCAAATACTAACTTAAATATATATCTGGAGGTTTTTCTAATGAGCAGAGTTTACAATTTCAGCGCTGGTCCTGCTGTACTTCCCGAGGAAGTTCTGAAGGAATGTGCAGAGGAAATGATGGATTACAAGGGCTGCGGAATGTCCGTTATGGAGATGTCGCACCGCTCAAAGGTATATGACGAGATAATCAAGGAAGCAGAGAAGGATCTCCGCGACCTTATGAATATCCCCGACAACTACAAGGTTATCTTCGCACAGGGCGGCGCTTCACTTGTATTCGCAGGCGTACCTATGAACCTGATGAAGAACAAGAAGGCAGCATACATAATCACAGGTCAGTGGGCGAAGAAGGCAGCACAGGAGGCTGAGAAGTACGGCGAGGTCGTAAGAGTGGCTTCATCTGCTGACAAGACCTTCTCCTATATCCCCGACTGCTCCGACCTTGACATTCCCGAGGACGTTGACTACGTATACATCTGCGAGAACAACACTATCTACGGTACAAAGTTCTGGGAGCTCCCCAACACAAAGGGACACGAGCTCGTAGCAGACGTAAGCTCCTGCTTCCTCTCGGAGCCTGTTGACGTAACAAAGTACGGCGTGATCTACGGCGGCGTGCAGAAGAACGTAGGACCTTCTGGCGTACAGATAATCATCGTACGTGAGGATCTCATCGCTGACGGTCCCGCACTTTCAATCACACCTACAATGATGGACTGGAAGATACAGGCAGACAACGAGAGCCTCTACAACACACCTCCCTGCTACGGCATCTATGTATGCGGCAAGGTATTCAAGTGGATAAAGAAGATGGGCGGACTTGAAGCAATGAAGGCTCACAACGAGAAGAAGGCAAAGATACTGTACGATTTCCTCGACAGCAGCAAGATGTTCCACGGCACAGTCGAGAAGAAGGACAGAAGCCTTATGAACGTACCCTTCGTAACAGGCAACGAGGAGCTCGACAAGAAGTTCGTAGCCGAGTCTAAGGCAGCAGGCTTCGAGAACCTCAAGGGACACAGAACAGTCGGCGGTATGAGAGCTTCCATCTACAACGCAATGCCTATCGAGGGCGTAGAGAAGCTCGTAGCCTTTATGAAGAAGTTCGAGGAAGAGAATTCGTAAGCGGGGAGCCCCCCGCGGGCAGTTCGCGCGGTCACTCGTAAACTCGTTTACTTAAACGGACGGCGGGGCTTTACCCGCGAGTCCTACCGAATCGAAACGGTACGAATAAACACCGTGTAGGGGCGGCGTTCCGCCGCCCCCAAAACACTGACAAACCACATTCAAACGAATGTAGGGACGCGCATTGCGCGTCCGCAATTTCCTTGTTTATTCACGGACGACCGATGGTCGTCCCTACAATAATACTGAAAGAGGTAATGACAATGTTCAATATACAGACACTCAATAAGATATCATCTGTCGGCACAGACGTCTTTGACAAGAGCAAGTATGCGATCGCCGATGCTCCTGCAAATCCCGACGCAATAATGGTACGCTCTGCAAAGATGCACGATATGACATTCGGTGATAAGCTCATCGCTATCGCACGTGCAGGCGCAGGCGTAAACAATATCCCCGTAGACCGCTGCGCACAGGAGGGCATCTGCGTATTCAACACCCCCGGTGCAAACTCCAACGCAGTTAAGGAGCTCGCTATCTGCGCACTTCTTCTCGCTTCAAGAAAGATAGTGGAGGCAGCTCAGTGGTCTGCTTCCCTCAAGGGCACAGAGGACGCTCCCAAGACAGTTGAGAGCGGCAAGAGCAAGTTTGCAGGTCCCGAGATAGCAGGCAAGACCCTCGGTATCATCGGACTCGGCGCTATCGGCGGTAAGATCGCGAACGCAGCAGAGGCGCTCGGAATGAAGGTCATCGGCTACGACCCCTACCTCTCGGTAGGCGCAGCTCTCCACCTCGAGCCCACAGTTGACGTCGTAAAGGACATCAACGACATCTACAAGAACAGCGACTACATCACGATCCATATGCCCTACACACCTCAGACAAAGAACACTATCGACGCTGAGCAGATCGCAATGATGAAGGACGGCGTCCGCCTCATCAACCTCGCACGCGGCGAGCTCATCAACAGCGAGGCAGTAGTGAAGGCAATAGCTGACGGCAAGGTTGCCAAGTACGTAACAGACTTCGCAGACGACATCGTCCTCGGAGCAGAGAACGTAATCGTACTTCCCCACCTCGGCGCATCCACACCCGAGAGCGAGGACAACTGCGCAGTAATGGCAGCAGAGGAGCTCATCGACTACCTCGAGAACGGCAACATCAGAAACAGCGTAAACTATCCTAACCTGTCGATGAACTGCACAGGCACGAAGATATGCGTTATCCACAAGAACGTTCCCACAACTATCGCATCTATCACATCGGCAGTCGGCAACGAGGGCATCAACATCGAGAATATGGCAAACGCGAGCAAGGGCGACTTCGCATACACAATGCTCGACGTTACAGGCGAGGTGCCTGCTTCCGTTGAGGGCAAGATAAACGCTGTAGACGGCGTTATCCGCGTAAGAGTCATCAACAAGTAAGCTCCGCATAACAGATACTTGACAAAATAGTATCGGTGTGCTATAATATGTATGACCACGAAAGATGATATGTGGACATTGCTTCACGCAATAAAGAAATCCCGAGAGTGCCAGCTCTCGGGATTTTTTGTGCTTTTGTCGGGCTACTTCCTGTCAAGCCACTTGCAAATGTAGTAACCAGCTACACTCGCTGCGACAGAAATAACGAATGATGATATGTAATAGAACATTGCCTCACCTCCTTCCTGACGGAAGAAGCCGACAACCCCATAATAGCATTTATGGCGGAAAATGTCAATATTGCCAAATATTTAGTTAATATATATATATATATATATAATGTTTGTTGACAAACAAAATAGGCAGGGCTACAATAATAGTATAAAAAACAATGGAGGTAAAACCATGGACATAAAACGCAAAATTGCAGGAATAACGGCACTTTGCCTTGCATTCACAGCGGGCGCGGCGGTATCGCCTAAGCTTACGCGCGCGGCGGGTGTGTTCGGCGACATCAACGGCGATGGCTACGTAAATGCGAAGGACGCGTCTGTGATACTGGGCTATTATTCGTATCTTTCGACGGTCGAGGGCGAGCCTCTCACGCTTGAGGCATACCTTGGCAAGGGCGGTGAGGAGCAGACAACGACTACCACACCCGCGGTAACGACCACAGCCGAAACGACCACCACCGCGGCAGCGACCACCACCACCACCACCGCCGCCACCACCACAGAGGCGACCACAACCACCACAGCCCCCACAGTTGACAGCAAATACGCATATTATGACCTTCTTAATGCAGAGTATGAGAAATATGGCAGAAACTTGCAGTATGACAGTTCCGTCGTTGCTGACGGCTATACGCTTATAGCTGACAACAACGGCGGCAATCCTTTTGAAAAAGATGAAAACGGTCACAAGCCCTGCTTGCTTATAAAAGAGGACGGAAGCAGTGTTGACCTGAGAAAGCTGGACATTTTCAAGGATTACTATGGATATATCGGTGAGGGCTTACAATATGCGAACGGTTATCTTTATAAAGTATATACCATAATTGACGGAAATGACCATTTTGTAAAAATTGATATGAACGGCAAGATTGTTAAAGATGTTGAGCTCGTTAATAAAAACCTCAGGCTTGAAGCTGTTTCGGGCAACGGCGACGCAATTATTTCGGGCGGCAGCAAGAAGTACATACTGAAAAACGGTTCCGACAAGCTTGAGGAAATGCCGCCGCTCAATCTGGAGGGCGAGCACGGGCTCAGCATAGAAGCAAGCCGCATTGAATTTAATTATATGTTCTATAAGAGCAGGGTGTATGTATGGGCGTATGACCCGAACTACAATGAATCAATGCACTACTTTGACTTTGACGACCTCTCGTGGCATGAGTGCGAGAAACTTGTTGATAAATATAACAGTCTGTATGACTGCCGTACAACGATTGGCAGGTATGCGTTCTTAAACTATGATAACGATTATAAGGTATATGATATGGAAGCAAATACCGTCACAGACAAGATACCATATGCCGCAAGCACATTGTACTTCGGCGGTGACAGCAATATTGATATGCTGAATTCCAAATGGAGAGAGATAAAGATTTCATCTGACGGAAAGGAGACAGAGGTGGTAAAGGAGCTTGCAGAAGAAAAGCTCCAACTCTATGTATCATCGGTCTACTATATGAGCAAGACTCACTATCTGTATCAGGACAAGTACGGATTATTCGTCCGCAGCTTTGAAAAGGGCAAGGACGACGAAAAGACAGTCGTTTTGTTTGAAAACTAATAAAGGATACCCTTTACGGCAATAGTCTGCTGTAAAGGGTATCTTTATGCAAATATGAACAAATTGTAAACAATCCCCGTCAGACTTGACTTGCAGTCAGAAAAGGGCTATACTATATTTAGCACTCGAACACAGCGAGTGCTAATCTATTTCAATCATAGCTCTGAAGGAGATGTTCATAATGGGCACAAAGAAGTTCAAGGCGGAATCGAAGCGCCTGCTCGAAATGATGATACACTCGATATACACGCACAAGGAGATATTCCTGCGCGAGCTTATCTCGAACGCGAGCGACGCGATAGACAAGCTTTATTTCAAGTCGCTGACGGACGACAAGGTGGGACTTAGCAAGGACGACTTCGCGATATGGATAGAGACCGACAAGGAAGCCCGCACGCTGAAAATCACGGATAACGGCATAGGAATGACTGAGGAGGAGCTCGAGAACAACCTTGGAACCATTGCTAACAGCGGCTCGTTCAAGTTCAAGACGGAGAACAAGCTCGAAGAGGACAACCAGATAATCGGACAGTTCGGCGTTGGCTTCTATTCGGCATTTATGGTAGCCAAGAAGGTGACCGTTATATCCAAGGCATACGGCAGCGACAAGGCATACCGCTGGGAGAGCAAGGGCGTAGACGGCTACACCATTACCGAGGACGAGAAGGACAGCGTCGGCACAGTTATCATACTCGAAATGCTCGACGACACCGACGACGAGAAGTACGGCGAATTCCTCGACGAGTACCGCATAAAGGGGCTTATCAAGAAGTATTCGGACTACATCCGCTTCCCCATCAAGATGAAGGTACAGCACAGCCGCCCTGTCGAGCAGTCCGAGGAGGACAAGGCAGCGAACAAGCCTGTCGAGTACGAGGACTACATCGAGATAGAGACCCTCAACAGTATGGTACCGCTGTGGAAGAAGAGCAAGTCCGAGCTTAAAGAGGAGGACTACAAGCACTTCTACACGGAGAAATTTTACGATTACAACGAGCCGCTGAAGTATGCGCACGTAAAGAACGAGGGCGTGCCGAGCTACAACGCGCTGCTCTATATACCGTCGAAAGCCCCGTTCGACTACTACTCGAAGGAATACGAGAAGGGCTTGCAGCTCTACTCAAACGGCGTCCTGATAATGGACAAGTGCGCCGACCTTCTCCCCGACTATTTCAGCTTTGTAAAGGGACTTGTAGACAGCGAGGACTTGTCGCTGAACATCTCGCGTGAGATGCTCCAGCACGACCGCCAGCTCAAAGTTATCGCCAAGAGCATCGAGAAGACGATAAGCTCCGAGCTGAAGAAGATGCTGAAGAACGAGCGCGAGAAGTACGAGGAGTTCTGGAAAGCGTTCGGAATGCAGGTCAAGTACGGCGTTTACAGCGAATTCGGAATGAACAAGGAGAAGCTTCAGGACCTGCTTCTGTTCACGTCCTCGAAGGACAACAAGCTCGTCACCCTTGACGAGTACGTAACAGGAATGCGCGAGGAGCAGAAGTACATCTACTACGCGACAGGCGAGAGCGCAGCCCGCATAGAGCAGCTCCCGCAGACCGAACTCGTGAAGGACAACGGCTTCGAGATACTCTACCTGACAGACAACATCGACGAGTTCGCGATAAAGGTCATCAACAAGTACAAGGACAAGGAGTTCAAGAACGTCTCCGCAGACGACCTCGGACTTGAGACCCCCGAGAAGAAGGAGGAGCTCAAAGCCAAGGAGGAGGAGAGCGCTGATATGCTCGGCGAGCTCGCAAAGGCACTCGACGGCAAGGTAACGAAGGTAGTCCTCTCGCAGAGGCTGAAATCCCACCCCGTATGCCTTACCAGCGAGGGCGAGATAACGCTTGAAATGGAGAAGGTGCTGAACTCCATGCCGACCGACCAGCAGGTACACGCCCAGCGCGTGCTTGAGATAAACCCCGAGCACGAGATATACGGCAAGCTGAAAGCGATAGCGGACGCAGGCGACAGTGACAAGCTGACGAAGTACGCGAAGCTGCTGTACACACAGGCGCTGATGATAGAGGGAATGCCGATAGACAATCCCGTCGAGTTCTCGAACCTCGTCTGCGAACTAATGTGACGCCGAGCGGGGAGCTCTGCGTACCATACCAATTGTAGGGGACGGCGTCCTCGACGTCCCGAAAATCCCATACCGACAAACTCACGGCGACTATTTGTAGGGGGCGCCGCAGCTAACGGCTGCCCGTCCCCTCTGTCAGCTTTGCTGACATCTCCCCACACTGTGGGGAGTCACCCGGCGTCCCGCAAATCCCCGCGACAGATACCGCCATGCAAGGCAGGCAAATACGGTTGTATTGTGAACATTGCCGCAAGGCGCGGCTGTAGAATTAGTAAATATGCCAAAAAATCCTATATAAAAATGTTTTTTTGAGGATTTCACTTGACGAAAAGTCATATTTGCGGTATAATAACAACAGTGATAATAATTATGAATTATTAATCACTCGTTTTGTTGTCTCCTTTCTTTTGTTCTACACATATTTTTCTTTTTATCTCATCTTCAAAACCCGACGGAAACGTCGGGTTTATTTTTTGCCATTGCGACATCCCGCGGCAGCCATTTGTAGGGGGGGTATCATCCGCCCGCCGATAACGCACACGGTTTGAATCAACATTGTGTAGGGACGACCACTGGTCGTCCGCTAATGACCTGAACCTCCACCGTTTTCGTGATTGCGGACGCGCAATGCGCGTCCCTACAACGATTCCGTGTTTTGAACACCGTCTGCGTCGTCTCTCGCCCTGCCTTTGTGCAAAGTGGTGAGAGAGTGTGTTATTTTTTGGTCAATGTGACTTAAATTTAATTTGGCAGAAAAAAGATGTTTACAAGGGAAACGATTTGTGGTATAATGTGAGATGAAGTTATATGCGATCTTGCGTGGAAATAACCGTGAGAACGCTCATAACCCCTGAAAAAATCTTTTACAGGAGGTCATTCCTATGGCTATCACAAGAAAAAAGAAAACAATGGACGGTAATAATGCCGCTGCATATGTTTCTTACGCCTTCACGGAAGTTGCTGGTATCTATCCTATCACACCTTCCAGCCCGATGGCAGACTATGTAGATCAGTGGTCTGCACAGGGAGTCAAGAACATTTTCGGCACGACCGTTAAGGTCGAGGAGATGCAGTCTGAGGCTGGTGCAGCAGGTACTGTTCACGGTTCTCTGAACGCCGGTGCACTGACTACAACATATACTGCTTCACAGGGTCTTCTCCTGATGATCCCGAATATGTACAAGATCGCCGGTGAGCTTCTTCCCTGCGTGTTCCATGTATCTGCACGCTGCGTAGCATCACACGCACTTAACATTTTCGGCGACCATTCCGACGTTTACGCATGTCGTCAGACAGGCTTCGCAATGCTCGCTGAGACCAACCCGCAGGAGGTAATGGACCTTGCTGCTGTTGCACATCTTGCATCTATCAAGAGCCGCGTACCCTTCATCAACTTCTTCGACGGCTTCCGTACATCTCACGAGATCCAGAAGATCGAGACATGGGATTACGAAGACCTGAAGGAAATGTGCGATATGGATGCAGTCAAGGCATTCCGTGCACGTGCTCTTAATCCTGAGAATCCTACAATGCGCGGTTCTCACGAGAACGGAGATATCTTCTTCCAGCACCGTGAGGCTTGCAACTCCTACTACAATGCAGTTCCCGGCATCGTTGAGGAGTATATGGGCAAGGTAAATGAGAAGCTCGGCACAGACTACAAGCTCTTCAACTACTACGGCGCACCCGATGCAGACCGTGTTATCGTAGCAATGGGCTCTATCTGCGACGTAGCTGAGGAAGTTATCGACTACCTCAACAAGAAGGGCGAGAAGGTAGGTATCGTAAAGGTACGTCTGTTCCGTCCCTTCTCTGCTGAGAAGCTCGTTGAGGCTATCCCCGCAACAGCAAAGACGATCGCAGTTCTCGACAGAACAAAGGAGCCCGGTTCACTCGGTGAGCCTCTCTACCTCGACGTAGTTGCTGCTCTCAATGCTACAGGCAGAAACGGCATCAAGGTCATCGGCGGACGCTACGGCCTCGGCTCGAAGGATACTCCTCCCGCATCTGTATTTGCTGTATATGCAGAGCTCGCAAAGGCTGATCCCAAGCCGCAGTTCACACTCGGAATCGTTGACGATGTAACAAACCTCTCACTCGCTGAGGAGGATGCTCCCAACACAGCAGCAGAGGGCACTATCGAGTGCAAGTTCTGGGGTCTCGGCGGCGACGGTACAGTCGGCGCAAACAAGGACTCCATCAAGATCATCGGCGACCACACCGACAAGTACGTTCAGGCTTACTTCCAGTATGACTCCAAGAAGACAGGCGGTATCACTATCTCGCATCTCCGTTTTGGTGACAAGCCTATCAAGAGCCCTTACTACATCAACAAGGCTGACTTCGTTGCCTGTCATAACCCGTCCTACATACTCAAGGGCTACAAGATGGTCAACGACGTAAAGCCCGGCGGTGTATTCCTCATCAACTGCCAGTGGAAGCCCGAGGAGCTCGACCAGCACCTCACAGCTGATACAAAGCAGTACATCGCAAAGAACAATATCCAGCTCTATCTGGTAAACGCAATAGACCTCGCACAGGAGATCGGTCTTGGCAAGCGTACCAACACCATTCTCCAGTCTGCATTCTTCTCACTTTCAAAGGTCCTTCCCGAGGCTGAGGCTATCGGCTATATGAAGGAGAAGGCTCAGAAGTTTATGAAGAAGGGCATCGAGATCGTTCAGATGAACGAGAAGGCTATCGACGCAGGCGCAACAGCTTATGTCAAGGTAGACGTTCCCGCTGAGTGGGCAAATGCAGTTGATAATTCCGCACCTGCAAAGCTCGAGGGCTCCGAGAAGCTCGTCAAGATGGTCGAGGGTATCATGAACCCCGTTGGCAAGATGCTCGGCGATACACTTCCCGTTTCCGCATTCAAGGATCACGTTGACGGTACATTCGAGCAGGGCGCTGCTGCATATGAGAAGCGCGGAGTTGCAGTAATGGTTCCCGAGTGGAATCAGGATACCTGCGCAAAGTGCAACAAGTGTGCATTTGTCTGCCCGCACGCAACTATCCGTCCTTTCGCTCTGACCGATGCTGAGGTTGCAGCTGCTCCTTCAAACATCAAGATCGCTCCCAAGCCGGTCGTAAAGACAGATTACAAGTACACACTCGCTGTTTCTCCTATGGATTGTATGGGCTGCGGCGTATGTATCGGTGTCTGCCCGACCAAGTCCCTCAAGATGGTTCCCAGAGAGTCACAGGAGTCACAGCAGGCAGTATTCGATTACTGTGTTGCAAAGGTAACAGAGAAGGCAGACGTTGCAACAGACGCTACAGTTATCTCCAGCCAGTACAAGAAGCCTCTGCTTGAATTCTCAGGCTCGTGCGCAGGCTGTGCCGAGACCTCTTACGCAAGACTTATCACACAGCTCTTCGGTTCCAGAATGTACATCTCCAACGCAACAGGATGTTCTTCTATCTGGGGCGGTCCTGCTGCAACATCACCCTACACTGTTGACGCAAACGGACACGGTCCTGCATGGGCAAACTCGCTGTTCGAGGACAACGCTGAGCACGGTCTCGGTATGTATCTCGGTCAGAAGGCTATCCGTGAGAGACTCATCGAGGAAGTCAAGGAAGTTGCTGCAAGTGACAAGGCTTCTGCTGAGCTGAAGGCAGCAGCTGAAGAATACCTCGCAACAGTTAACGACGGCGCAAAGAATACAGCTGCAACAGCTGCACTCGTAGCTGAGATCGAGAAGAGCGCTGACAAGTGCGATAAGTGCGCGGATATCGCAGCAAACAAGAACTACCTCTCCAAGAAGTCCGTATGGATCTTCGGCGGCGACGGCTGGGCTTACGATATCGGCTTCGGCGGTCTCGACCACGTACTCGCTACAGGCGAAGACGTAAACATTATGGTATTCGATACCGAGGTTTACTCCAACACAGGCGGACAGGCTTCCAAGTCCTCCAACATCGGACAGGTAGCACAGTTCGCATCAGCAGGTAAGGCTATCGCAAAGAAGCGTCTTGCTGATATCGCAATGAGCTACGGCTACATCTATGTAGCACAGATCGCAATGGGTGCTGACATGGCACAGACTCTCAAGGCTATCAAGGACGCTGAGTCTTATCCGGGACCGTCACTCATAATCGGCTATGCTCCTTGTGAGATGCACTCCATCAAGGGCGGTATGACAAACTGCCAGGCTGAGATGGAGAAGGCAGTTAAGTGCGGCTACTGGAACAACTTCCGTTATGATCCTCGTCTTGCAGCTAAGGGCGAGAATCCGTTCATTCTTGATTCCAAGGCTCCCACAGAGTCTTATCAGGACTTCATTATGAACGAGGCTCGTTACAGCGCACTCACACGTTCGTTCCCCGAGCGTGCTAAGGATCTGTTCGAGAAGGCTGAGAAGACAGCAGCTAATCGTTACGAGTACCTCACAAAGCTTGCTGAGAAGTAATTCTGATACAAAACTGATTGCTCATACGAATAAAAGAAGCTCCCCGATTCTTCGGGGAGCTTTTTGTATATGCGGTCACATCTTCTTCATATAGAACCCTTTCAGCGCTAAAAACACGAACAGATTGAACATCAGCACGGCAGTAAGTGTCATACAAATCCTGATGTCGAAGAAGCCAGCAGCAACAGCCGCAAAGCCGATAGAGTATGTAGAAACGGGCAGAAATTTCGAGGCAGTTTCCTTCTCGATAGCCTTGTTGCGCTCGTCAGTCAGAGCTATGTATTTCTCCTTGAGCTTTTTCTCGTCGCGGAGCAGGACGAGAGCTTCTATCAGACCGATGACGGAGCAGACCTCGATGCTCGAAAAAATGCCGAGAGACAGCCCTTTTGCGAACTCGCTGACACCGTTGGTAAGGAAGCACAGGGCTGAGAATGCAGCCGGAGCAGCCAATAAAATTGAGATCAGTAATAATGAGCGGTTTTTGAGTTTTTTTCTGAATTCTTCCATATTTTTCTCCTTTTTCCAGTTTACATCATTTTAGTGTAAATATACGACACTAAACCTCTCAATATTAGTATTGCGACGAGGAGCTGTAAAAGCAACTTGCCTACGGTATTATTATCAATCGTGTTAGTATATATAATACCTGCATAAAGAGCCCCTATAATGATATTTAATGTAAGATTTGAAGATTTTGCTTTGATTTGTAGGAGCCTTTCATCAGTTTGTTTTATATATGTTCTCCTGAGTTCTTTTTCGTTTTTGAGCGTTATAAAGTGCAATCCGAATCCCAGTATTGCCACGAGAAATACTATGAAACAGAGGAGTGCGCTGTTACTTTTTGCTTCGTCACTCATACCGAATAACTGACTGCCTAACAGCTTGAAAAACAGCGCTCCCACAACAGAAATGATTGCAAGCACTCCAATTGCGGCAGTTTTTATTATCAGCATTTTTTTGAATTTTTCCATAATAATTCTCCTTAAAAATAGTACGAGTGATGATATTTGAACTGAAAACGAACAGTGCCGAGGGTCATTTTTCCCTGAAAATAGGGCTGTTCAGAAGCAGCGCAGTTATGTCGATATTCTCGTCGCCCTCAAAAATGAACAGTTCTTCGATGGAAACGCCAAAAAACTGCGCCGCCTTGTGAGCGAGCGTCAGAGAAGCGTTATATTTGCCGTTTTCGAGTGAGATTATCGTCTGCCGAGTGACGCTCAGAGCGTCTGCGAGCTCCTGCTGAGTGACCCTCCGCGACTTCCGCATTTCCTGTATTTTGTTTTTCAAAGTATCAGCCTCCTTTGAAGTAAAGCTTACTTTACATAAAGTATAGCACGCTTTACATTTTTTGTCAAGTACGCTTTACATATTTTTATATTTTAACAAAACAAGCTCCCCGACATCGGAGAGCCTGTTTTTCAGGAAAGCGAAGAGTGATTTAGTTAAGACTTTTTATTTCACTTTTGCAAAGAGATATCTGACAGACCATAACATACAAGCTGCAATAAAACAAAGACATATAACCGTGAAAGCTCCGAGGAGCAGTCCGAAGAATGCGGTATCGAACCAGATATCTGCTTTTTGATAGAGCGCTTCGATCTTAGTGGGAGCGTGTACAGACGGGGAATTGTAGTATTGTTCAAATGATCTATACGAGATGAAACCGCTGATTGCAGCTCCGATACCCGCAAACGGAACAAATATGTTCATTATCATCAAGGTACGAGAATTCTTTTCCTGATAATTATTTATTTCTTTCTGATAACCGCCTTTTTTTCTGCTTGTTTTTTTTGAAACGAAAACTATAAATAATATTTGGAAAACCAAGCAGTTCAAAAGGACAAATGTTAAGATCATGCCAAATACCACGCAGCACTCCAAGTGATTCATACCGTTATAACCCTTATCGGCACTGCCAAATAAGAATTCTGCAATGCGGTCCAAAGCGGGGTCAAGAATATAGGTCCTGTAACCATGAGCGGTTACATGCGGCGGTTCGAATAATATAGCTAACAGATAGAATGCGGGAATAAAAGAAATGTCAAAGAGCAGGGATAATAACATTTTTTTCACTTTGTTCCATGTCATAAAAAACATATCCTTTCAGTGTAACACAGCTCCTCGCAGAAGTTTTATGAAGAAAACGAAGAGCATTTTCTGAAGTCTTTATTTTTCTCTTGTTATGCGATAGCCGATGTACCATAACATGTAGATGAAGATATAGCCAAGGAATGCAGCGGCGAAAATCCCGAAGACAGAGCCTGTAAGCCAGTTTTCGATCCAGCTTTCTATATCATGCGAGATTTCTTCTATTCTGGTGTGGTAGTGTTTGGTCAGGGCATTGTAGTAGTTGTTGAGCAGACAATATGAGCAGAATCCGCTGAAAACAGCGCCTATAAACGATACTGCAAGCATTGCGTTTGCCCAGTCTGAAGGGCGGGGAATACGTATCTTTTTCATAGTAACACGTCCTTTCAGAGTACCCTTATTATGCCGAAGAGAAACATCATATCCATAAGTACGGCTGCTGCGGTGAAGATGTCCTGTGCGGGCTGTGACATATCGAAGCTGCGCGTTTTTATGCAGGCTATGCCGCGGGCGATGAGGTGGAGGCTCGTTATCACCCATATTATCGCCGCTATCCACATTATCGGGGTGTAGATCACGCATATCTCGAATGCGTTGATGACCTCAGATATGCCGTCGAAGCCGTAGCGGAGCTCGCCGCTGCCGAGACTGGAGATGAAGTCGTAGTTATAGCCGAAAATTGCGGCGTATACGCACCAGAGTATCAGCACCGCAACGGGCAGAAGTACGAGCGCGCAGGCTATCTTCATCTGCTGTGGTATCCTTCTGTTCATATCATCATCTCCCTTGCTGACTATATCATACCACGTGTGCGGCGAATTTGTAAGGTGTCATAGGTCACTTTCGCCGTTACATTTGTAACTGTTGATTAAACTGCCGCGGCGTGGTATAATATGAGCGGTGATGTTTATGCTGATGATCTCAATTATACAGCTCGATAAAAAAATGCAGCACTCCCATGCGCATAAGCTGCTCGGGGAGTGCCTGAAACCTTATAATATAGCCTACTGCGAGGATATGCTCTCGCTCGGGGAGCACGGCAAGCCCTTCCTTGCGGAGCGTCCCGATGTGCGCTTTAACCTCTCACATTCCGACGGCATTGCCGCCTGTATCGTGTCCGAGAGGGAGTGCGGTATCGACTGCGAGAGGGTGCGGGAGTGGCGTCCGAATGTGGTGCGGAGGGTGTTCACTCCCGAGGAGCAGGCTTTGCTCGAAGCCGAGCCCGAGGAGAGGCGCGGTCTCCTCTTCTTCCGCATATGGACGCTGAAGGAAGCCTTCGTCAAGGCGGTCGGCAAGGGGATCTCGTACCCGATGAATACCGTGGAGTTCAGCTTCGCGAATGGCGCTATCTCCTGCACCGAGCAGGGCTGGCGCTTCCGTCAGTATGTCCTGCGCGGCGGGGAGTTCGTCGTCTCCGTCTGCGAGAGGGTCAGCGGGTGACGATGTAGTAGAGCAGTCCGTATACGAATGCCGCCGCCGAGCCGTAGAGGATAACGGGTCCCGCGATGGTGAAGATCTTCGTGCCCACGCCGAGGATAAGCCCCTCCGAGCGTGCCTCTATCGCCGACGAGCTTATCGCGTTCGAGAAGCCCGTTATCGGCACGAGCGTGCCCGCTCCTGCGTGCTTCGCGAGGCGCTGATACCAGCCCAGACCCGTGAGAAGCGAGCTCGCGATAATGAGCGTGACCGATGTCCACAGGGACGCACCTTCCGCGTCCGCACCTGCCGCCTCTGCAAACATTCGTATAATTTGTCCGACGGCGCAGATTGCTCCGCCCGTGACGAACGCGACAGCTGTGTTCACCTTCGCGTTCGAGCGCGGCGATGCGCTCCTGCTCATCTCGCCGTAGACCTGCGGTGTAATGTTCATGCTATCATCTCCTTTGGCGGTAGTATGTGCGGTTTCGCGCGGATTATGCGGAAGGATTTGTAGGGGCGACGTGGTTTTATTTGGTTATTGGCGGACGCGCAATGCGCGTCCCTACAGAGTTTTCGTAAAAAAGAGGTGCAGAGTTAGAGTGCTTCCCTTAGCGGAATTTGTGGGCTACCGAGCCGTAAATTTACGGTACATATTCGGTATCCTGCGAAACCGCCAAAGGGGGCTCCCCTTCAGCTCTGCACCTTGTTTTTGTTGCGATGATTTTTAAGCTCCAAGAGGAGAATTGCGGCGAATAGCAGCAGTCCTGCCGCCGAGGCAGCCTTTCCGAGTCCCAGCAGAGGCGCGGTGAAGCGTATCTCTACCTCGTGCTCGCCTGCGCTTATCGGGAAGCCGAGAAATGCTGTGTCAGTCTTAACAGGTGTTGCCTCCTTGCCGTCCACGAGCACCGTATAGCCCTCGTGCCACACGAACGAGGTGTCCGCGAAGCCGTTCTTTTCCGCTGACAGCGTGCCGCATATGATGTCCCCGCGTGTGCGTGACATATCGGGCTCGAATGCGGTCAGTCCGTCCGTCATCCCGTCGAGGAAGGAAGGCTCCAGCGTGTAGGCGGTCAGCTCCGAGAGCGAGAGCTCCGCGCCCGTCAGCTCCACCGTGAGCTCGTCTGCGAGGTCGGAGATGACGTACTCGAACTGCTCGTTGCCGTTGTGGTACTTCCACTCGGGGTTCGTGAGCGTGTTCTTCACGCCGTTTATGCGTATGCGGACGTCGCCGCCGCGCTCCCAGCTGAAGCTGCTGCGCGGCTTCGGGTCGGCGACGCGGAAGCGCAGAAGCAGTATCTTCCCGCGCACGCTCTCGGGCAGGCGGTAAGTGTAGGACAGCGCTCCGCCGTCGGGACGTATCGTGCGTGTACCGTCTGTTAGCGTTGACTTGTAGCCGCCGCTGATGTTTTCACAGGCGGAGAGGTCAAAGATGCCGCCGATGTCTGCCTGCGCCATTGTTGGCGTAAATTCGGCGTCGGGGAGCTCCGCGGGCACTATCTCATACCTCATCAGCGCCTCGATATTCTGCGGGTAGGAGAGGCTCTCATACTGCCGCAGGCTCATCGCGGGCGAGCCTGTCCATATCAGCGGGAAGGCGTTTTTGTTCTCGTAGAGGCGATAGCCGTCGGGGGTCTGCTTTATCAGCTCCAAGCCGTATAAAGGGGCGTCCTCGCGCGTGATGTAGTACCTGTTGCCCATGCGGCAGGTGAAGAGGATATTGCGCGAGCGCGTCGTCAGTGCGGAGTTGCGGTACTCGTTCTCGTTGTGCATCTCCGCGAGATAAAAGCGGTTGTAGTCCTGCGAGTGGACGGACGAGTAGAGCGTGTCGGTGCAGTGGCTCGGGGAGTAGACCTTGTTCACCGTGAAAAGACGGGTCGTGTCGATAGCCGTGCGAACGAGCTTCCCGTCGGATACCTCGGCGGCGAGCTCCGCGACGGTAGGGGAGTTCACATTGCGGAAGCTCTCGGTCGTTTGCAGCTTGTCGTATCTGTTGCCGCATATGCACGCGATAAGCGGGACTGCGAAAAACAGTGCGCAGAAGCGCTTTCTGCGCGTTTTCAGCAGAATCAGAAGTCCGAGCGCGAACAGCGCCGCGTCGAGGGCGTAGACGAGTATGAAGAGGCTTGCCTTGCAGCACGCGACCGATACCGCGGAGCTGAGCACGAACGCGATAAGGGCTGCTTTCAGCCGTATGTCCGCCTTCGAGAAGAGGGCTTCAAGGAGCTCCGCGGCGGGAATGAGCGCAAGCGGCAGGAAGGCGAACAGCACCTTCGGGTCGGTGTAGAGTGTGCCGTTGAGGAGGTATATTATCGCGGGACAGGTCGCCGTAAGCAGGACGAGCACCGCGATGAAGCGGCTGCCGCGTCTGCCGCGGAAAAGGCTGTATACAGCCGCGAATACGCCGAATGCGGACAGTCCCATGGTGTAGCCAAAGTAGGTCAGGCGGTCGTAGCGGATAGTCGGGAGAAGCTCGCGGAGAGAGACTGCCGCGTCGCCGCTGCGTCCGCCCGCGAGGACGTATGCCGTCGGGAGGAGCAGCACCGCCGACATAAGCACGCTGACGGCGAGAGCTCCCGCGAAGGGGAGGAGACGCTTCAACATTGCCTGCGGCTTCGTGTCGCCCTCGGTCAGTACGATGTATACGCCGTAGCAGGCGAGGGCGGTCAGCGCCGAGAGGGCGAAGTAGTAGCTGCACATTATCATCAGGAACGCTGACAGTATCAGCGGGGTACGTCTGCCGCGGCGGAAAAAACTGTCCGCGCTGAGCATTGCTATGAGCAGGAACGGCATATATCCCGTGAACATTATCTGGCGGTGGCTGTTGACTATCAGCGGTACCGAAAGTGCGAAAAACAGCGTCGTGCAGGCGGTGACGGCAGTCCCGAACCTGCGGCGGAAAAAGGCGTACAGTGCTCCCTCGGAGATGAGCACCGAGAGCACGCTCGTCACCATAATATAACGGCTCATCGGGACGAAGGGGAGCAGGTACGAGGGCAGTATCACGGGCGAGTAGAGCCCGTAGTAGGAGAGGGAGTAGATGTTCTCGCCGCCGCCGAGGTTGGGCGCGAACGACGGGAAGAGCTCGTGCGTTGAGTAGAACAGCGTGCGGAAATACTCGGGAATGGCGTAGTGCTGGGACGCCCAGTCGTCCTGCGAGCCGTAGACCGTCCCGCCTGTGAGACAGCTCGCCATTATCGCGAGTGTGAGCAGCATTATCCCTCCGAGAGCGAGAAAGTCTGACTTGTTGTACCTCTTCACGGGAGCTCCGCCTCCTTCCATTCCTCGTAGGGGAGCATATGCGCGAGCTTGCCGACCGTGCGCTCCTGCGAGCGGTAAATGCCGCAGAGCTCGCGCTTGCGGGCGAGCTTATCCTCGGGCAGGGGAGTGAGACTGTCCGCAAACTCGGGCAGTCTGCGGGCGGAGTGGTAGTCGGCGAAGTAGTATAGGTCGCCCGTGCCGTGCTCCGAGAAAGCGTCAGTCACAATGGCGCTCGTCAGCTTGTGGTGGATGTGTCCGTACTCGCCCGCGGGATTGTGCGTGGCGACGCTCTGCCAGTCCCTGTATTGCAGGAGCGTGGTGATGTCCGCCTCTATGCCGCCGCTGACCTGCGTCCAGTCGTCGCGGCGGAGGTTGACCTTGTCGGGGTAGTCGAGCATCAGCGGGGTGTTGCCGCTCGCGGTCACTGCCTCGGTGAATTCGGCGGAGCGGGTGCTGTCCGAGCCGTGGGTCAGGCACACCACCAGCCAGCCGCCGTCGAGAAGGTGGGAGCCTCCCCACAGCGTCTCGTCGTCGGGGTGGGCGACTATCATCAGCTTGTCAGCTTCGGCGGGGCAGGTTATCGCCTCCGCTGACAGGGGAGCGGTGCTGTACGCGCGGTATTCGTTGCGGTGAAGCACGAACGTCACCGCGCAGGTAAGTGCGAATAATGTCGCCGCAAATGCGAAATACAGCCTTTTCACAGTCGTCACTCCTTTCGTTTTGATGTCGTAAAAAGCGCCGATAACGCTATCGGCGCACATTATTGTCATTGTATGCGGGAGGGCGTGGGCAGTCCGTTCAAAAGACGCGGACGCCCAGTGGGCGTCCCTACAAAATGTAGCTGCGGGTCTGGAGGGGATTAGCGGGACGCCGAGGGCGGCGTCCCCTACAAATGGTAGCCCCCGTTTCAATGGAGTATCAGTTTTCGTACTGCTTGATGATGTGCTCCGCGACCTCGCGGCGCGTCTGGCGGTTGTTCATCGCCTGCTTCTCAATATAGCGGTGCGCCTGCGGCTCGGTGAATTTCAGATACTTCATCAGCGCCGATTTCGCGCGGTTTATCACCCGTATCTCCTCTATCCTGCCGAGTACCTCGGGGCTCTCCTTCAGTCCCGACATTCGGCTCAGATTCGCGCTCAGCATACGTATATCGCGGCTGAGTGCCTCGCGGCTTATCGGTCGCGCGAGCACCGATACGCCGTAGTCCGAGAGCCTGTCCGCAAGCTCGTCCGCTATCTCCGAGTGGCATATAAGTATTATCCCCGCTGACGTCTCCTCAGCCGCCGCCTCGGCGAGCTCCTGCCCGAATTCGTCCTGCAGGGGCGTGCATATCACGATGAGGTCGGGCTCGGTCTCTCTGCCGATGAGACGCCGCGCTTCGCTTCCTGCCGATATCACCGCGACAGAGCCGTAGCCCTCTATCTGCGCCGTCTGCTCGATGAGTGCCGCTTCTTCGCGGTCGGCTGATACTATTATCGCTCTGTTCATTTTCCGCTCCGTTTACAGGTAGTTGAAGTATGCCTTGTCCTCGAATTCGTCCTTGTCCTTCGCGAGGCTGTACTCCTGTATCTGCGTGTGCAGGCGCGAGAGTATGCTGCTGCGCGTTTCCTCGGGGAGTGTGCGCTTCACGAAATCGCTGCTCTCCGCGACTTCTACTGCCTCCGCGAGCGACATCGGCAGGCGCTCGAAGCCTGAGGGCGTGTCGCCCTTCATCGTGCAGTCCATCAGCGAGCAGTCGCCCGAGCGTATGCCCTCCATGCCCGCTGCAAGTATCAGCTTGAACGCGATGTAGGGGTTGCAGGCGGCGTCTGCCGAGCGCAGCTCTATGCGCGGCGATACGCCCACTGCCTGCGGTATGCGTATCAGCTGTGAGCGGTTCTCGGACGACCAGTCCACGTACTTCGGCGCGTAGCCCATTCCGAAGCGCTTGTAGGAGTTGGTCGTGGAGTTCAGGAACGCCGTTATCTCGCGTATGCGGCTCAGTACGCCCGAGATGAAGCACTTGCCGTCGCGGGACATCTCCTCGGGCTTGCCGCCGAAAATGTATTCGCCGTTCTTTTTCAGGCTCAGCGATATGCTGAGTGCGCTGCCGTGCTCGTTGCTGAGAGGCTTGGGCATAAATGACGCGAACAAGCCGTTCTGCGCCGCTATCGACTTTACCACCGTCTTGTAGTGCGCCATATCGTCCGCCGCCGTCACGGGCTCGTTCTCGCGGAACTCTATCTCGTTCTGCGCGGGTCCGTGTTTGTGGCACGAGCTCTTCGGGCTCAGTCCCATTTCCTCCAGCGAGAGGCATATCTCGCGCCTTGCGTTCTCGCACTTGTCGAGCGGTGCGACGTCAAGATAGCCGCCGTTGTCGTGCGGTATCTTCGTCGGCTCGCCCTTCGCGTCGAGCTCGAACAGGTAGAATTCGCACTTCGTCCCCATTTCGCAGGTGTAGCCGTCGAGGCGGAGCTCGTTCATCGTGCTGATGAGGTCGCTTCGCATATCGCCCACGTATGCGCTGCCGTCAATGGTCTTGAGTCCGCAGAAAAAGCGCACCACGCGCCCCGACTTCGGGCGCCACGGCAGTACCGAGAGCGTGGATATGTCGGGTACGAGCAGCAGGTCGGAGCAGTGCTCCGCAAAGCCCGATGCGTCGAACGGTATGCCGCTCGTGAAGGCGCGTTCCAGCTCGTTAGGCATTATCGCTACGTTTTTCAGGCTGCCGAATATATCGCAGAACGTAAGTCTGATGAATTTCACGTCGTTCTCTTCGACGAATTTCAGTATCTCCTTTGGTGAGAAGCTCATTTACAAGGACCTCCTGTCCGATGTACTGTTTAATGCTATATTATACCACATTTTTGCGGATAATGCAAGATTTATGTTTTAGCCGTTAGCCTTTAGCCGTTAGCTGTCGGTATCGCCTTCGGGGATTTATTGTAGGGACGCACATTGCGCGTCCGCTGTTACGGAAACGGCGCTATGTGCGAGAATTGCGGACGACCAATGGTCGTCCCTACATCGGGTTGAATGTAGCTTGGGGGTGTGCTGTCGGGCGGCGGGACGCCGCCCCTACAGATGGTCGCCATTGGTCGGTAAGTCAGGCACGGGCGGATGATATCCGCCCCTACAATCGGTATAGCTCGCGGCGATAAATTTGCCGTACATTTCAGTAAGCGAGTTTACGAGCGGCTGCGTGAACTGGCAGCGCGGACACCGCGCCGAGTTTACGAGCGGCTGCGTGAACCGAAAAAAGACCCCCTACAGGATTGCCCGCGGGAGGTCTGTGTGATTTGCCTATGCCTGCTTCAGGGCGGCGTCGATGAGCCTGCCCGCTTCCTCGGGCGGCATCGGTCTGCCCCATATGAAGCCCTGTATGTAGTCGCAGCCGATCTCGCGCAGAGTATCAAGCTGCTCCTGCTCCTCTACGCCCTCCGATACGACCTCGAAGCCCATTATATGTCCCATTGAGATTATCGCCGCGACGTACTGCGTCGAGGACTCGCTGTAGTTCAGCTTGTCGATGAACGACTTGTCTATCTTCAGCACGTCCGAGGGGAAGGTGTTCAGATAGCTAAGCGCCGAATAGCCCGTGCCGAAGTCGTCTATCGCTATCCTTATGCCCATATTGTGTATCTCGTTGATACAGCGCAGTGCCTTCTCCGCGGAATCTATCATTATGGATTCCGTTATCTCTATCTCAAGCTGCTCGGGCGGCATACCGCTCGTTCTGAGTATCTCGCTCACCTCCGCGATGAAGTCGTTCTTCATCAGGTGGCGTACCGATACGTTGACGCTGAGATTTATCCTCGCGCCCGTGCGCCTGATGACGTCGCCTATGAACATCGCCGACTTCCTGAACACGGTGCTGTCTATCTTGTCTACCAGTCCCACCTTCTCGGCAACGGGTATGAACTCGCCCGGGGAGATGACTGTGCCGTCCGAGTCCTTCATTCGCGCGAGTGCCTCGAAGCCGCAGAGCCTGTGGTTTATATCATACTGCGGCTGGAGATTGTAGTATATCGTGTCTTTTTCGAGCGCTGCCCTGAGCTTGCGCTCTACCTCGTGGGTGCGCTCCGACCTGAGAAGCTCGGGGTCAAAACGCATAATGTGGTTGCTGCTGTTTGTGCGCTTGACCTCAAGCATAGCCGCGTCCGCGTACAGGCGGAGCTTGTCGCTCGTCTGCGCGTCGTCGGGGAATACCGAGTAGCCGAAGCCTGCGGTGAAGTAGAAGTCGCAGTCGTCAATGGTGAGTCTCGTTTCGAGCGATGCCGAGTACATTCTGATGGCTTCCCTGATATCCTGCTCGGACTCGGCACCCGTGATTATCAGCGAGAATTCGTCTCCGCTGAGGCGTGCGATGTAGTCCTTCGTGCCCAGTATCATCGAATCGGCTATTGCCTTCCAACGGGCGGCTATCTCGATGAGCACCTTGTTGCCCGCGTCGAAGCCCATAGTCTCGTTTATGCTCTTGAAGCTGTTGATATCAATGGATACAAGGGCGAAGCGTTCGCCCTGCTTTATCAGGCTGTCCAGCAGCTCTGCGCACGCAAAGCGGTTGGGTATGCCCGTAAGGCGGTCGGTGTAGCTTATGTTTTTCAGACGCTCCATCATCTTGTTGCTCGAGAGCTTCGATGATATGAAGAATGTCAGGAGCTCAAGCGTCTCCTTTATGCGCATAGTATTGGTGGTGTCGAAGTTGGATGCCCACACGAAGCCGAGAGTTTCGTTGTCATAGCGCAGCGGGAACATTATTATGCTTTCGACGCCTGCGTCCTTGAGGTTCTGATACCACGGAGCGTTGATACTGCGCACAAGCTCGAAGTCGCTCTCTTCCTTTATTACGAGGCAGTCTGTATTCGTGAAGAAATCGAGCCACGATGATGCTATCTCCTTGAAGTTCGGGAACTGCGTCACGCGGCGTACCCTGCATTTTTTATCGAGGCTCGTGGCAAGGACGTCGAATTTGTCCCTGCTTGTGTCAACAAGCATTATCGTGCAGACGTCCGCAAGACATATCAGGCGGATATCCGTGATGACCTCCTCGATGGTCTTCTTGAAGTCGTCCGTGCTGTGGAGCTTGATGCACGTCTTGATGACGTCCTCGGAGCCGTTGTCCGACCGGCTTGAGCTGACGCCGACCTCGTCGGGACTGCTCGGCTGTGCGGTGTATGTACAGTAGCAGACGTCGCCGTTCTCGTAGTCTATCGGCATTGCGAATATGTCGAACCACAGGTTCAGCCCGTTCATATGCACGAATGTGTGCACGGGTATCTTCTTTACTGCGGCGCGGTAGCATATATCCTCGAAGCCTGTATCCTTGGGGTAGTATCTTTCGTAGGGCGAATTCGGGATAAATGTATTGGTCGAGCTGAATATCTCGGGCATTCCGAGCATTTCGGGCGGTATCGTTAATACGGGGTGTTCTATCGGTTCGAGATACTTTGCGTTGCCTGTGACGATGCGTATTTCGTCATAGCCTCCGTCGGCAGTCCTGCGTACCGAGAGTATGCCTGTCGGTGCGTGGAAGCTGTCAGCGAGTTCCTGAAAGTTCATAGCGGCTCCTTTCCACAGCGGTGAAGCTGTTGATGGATATGCACGTCCGCAGATACGGGTATGCATAATTATACAACTACATTATAGCACATTATTTGTTTGATTTCAATACTTTTTCGGATTTAAAAAAGAAAAAATTATACAAATTAAAGGAGGCGCTTTTGGAGGAAAAAGCAATGAAGGGAGGGGAGCACGTGCCAAAGTGACGTAATTGTAATGAAATAGTCACGACAATGTAATTATGACGTGCTATAATAGGGACAGTAGAAAAACAGCGGCTGTGCCGCTTCGGGAGGTAATTATATGGATCTTATGAGAATTGAGGGTCTGTGCAAGACCTACGGCAAGGGCGAGAATGAAGTAAAGGCTCTCGACAATGTGTCCTTCACTGTGCCGAAGGGGCAGATGCTCGCCGTCATCGGTCCGAGCGGCTCGGGCAAATCAACTCTTCTGCATATCCTCGGCGGCGTTGACCGTCCCACCGCGGGCAAGGTCTTCCTCGACGAGCAGGACGTCTTCGCGCAGGACAACAAGAATCTCGCGATATTCCGACGCAGACAGGTCGGGCTGATATATCAGTTCTACAACCTTATACCTGTCCTCGACGCCGAGGAGAATATCACGCTCCCGCTCATAATGGACGGCAGGAAGCCCGACAGCAAGCACCTCGACGAGCTCCTCGACCTCTTGCAGCTCAAGGAGCGCCGTCACCACCTGCCCTCGCAGCTCTCGGGCGGTCAGCAGCAGAGAGTTTCCATAGGCAGAGCGCTGTTCACGTCCCCCGGGGTCATCCTCGCTGATGAGCCCACGGGCAACCTCGACAGCAGGAACAGCGCCGAGATAATGAAGCTGCTCCAGAAGTCGAACAAGGAGTACGACCAGACTATGATAATCATTACCCACGACGAGAACATAGCTCTCCAGTGCGACCGTATCATCACGCTTTCAGACGGTAAGATAGTCAGCGACAAGCTCAATACCAGAAAGTAAGGGGGCACTGATATGTTTGAATTCCTTCTTGCGCGGAGGTATATCAAGACGCAGAAGCGCCACTCCGCTCTCACGATTTGCAGCATTGTCGTCGCGGTCACGCTGATGAGTATGCTGTTCACGGGCTTCGCGACTCTGCTCGGCTGTCTGCGCGATGCTCACTACGACCAGAAGCCCTACCATATGTGCTTCATCGGTATCACCTCGGAGCAGGCTGATGCCGTGAAGAAGCTGCCCGAGGTGGAGTCCTACAACGTGAAGAAAAATGAGCTCGGCGACGGCACTTACGACGTCGAGGTAATGTTCAAGAAGCAGAGCATGAAGGACTCGTTCACGTACCTCCAGACGGTCGCAGGGGAAAAGCTCGGTGTCAGCCTGCAGGACGTGCCTTATTGGGTGCCTGCGCACGTTGACAGCAACACTCAGCTGATGAACGACGACCTCGTTGACGACAGCGCGCGGTTCAGATTCGTTCAGATGCTGTGCATATTCTACGTGTTCATCGTCATCATCGCGCTGACCCTCCGCCTCATCATCGACACCGCCTTTGAGGTGTCCTCGAAGGAGAGGGAGAGGCAGTTCGGCGTTTTGCAGTCGGTGGGTGCTACTCCGAAGCAGATAGTGCGCATTATGACTGCCGAGGGTCTTATGCTGTCGGCGGTGGGCGTGCCGATAGGTATCATCATCGGTATCGGCTGCGCTTATATCGCGTTCAAGCAGATCGTCGGCAACGGTCTTGCGGATGCGTTCTTCACCTCCGATAAGGCGGGCGATATCGTGCGCTTCCATATAAGCCCGCTGATGCTCGTCATCGCAGCGGTGACGGGTCTGGCGTGGGTGCTCTTCTCCGCTTACGGTACGGGTATGCGCGTTATCAGGAAGTCGCCCGTGGAGGCTATATCCGCGAGAAGCAACACAGTCAAGAAAGTCCGCAGGCGCACCATTATGGGACTGCTCTTCGGCTGGGTGGGCAAGCTCACCTCGCGCAACGCCCGCCGTCAGAAGAAGCGCTTCATCATCACTATCCTTTCGCTCACGCTCTCGCTCGCGATGTTTGCGGGTATCGGCAGCGTGATGAGTGCCGTCACCGACGCGGTAACAGGTCCTATAGCGGAATTGGGGCGCGACTTCGATATGTCGCTCGACTATAGCTGCTTCGATCTCACAGGCTATAAAAAGAGTCTGGATTACCTCGAAAAGAGCGGCTATTTCAGCAAGTATTACTTCGGCATAACAAAGAATGCTCAGGCTCTTGACAGCGAAAGAAGATACTATGTCATGTACCTCAGCAGGGACGAGTTTGAAGCTACGACATACGGCAAGGCTCCCGTGACCTACGACGAGCTGAGGGACTCGGGCAGCTACCTCTATATCACAGGTGCTGACGAACCCGACGAAAGCCTCAGGGAGCTTGAGCTGAAAGTGTTTGAGAGCATTGCCTCCGACGAGGTGAAGAAGGACTTCGAGGAGAGGTATGCGGCTGCGCAGGCAGCAAAGCAGGAAGCAAAGAAAAATACCGCGGATAATGCGGGCTCTGACTATGAGGACGACGATGACGACGGCTGGGATCCCTACAGAGACGGATATATCGAGCTTGTGAAAGCTACAAAGGAGACCTGCAAGCAGTCAAATCATACCTTTAAGATCGCGGCTTCTTGCAAGACTATCGTGCCCGATAATGATAACCCGTTCGACATCGACGCCAACTATTACCTCGACGAGGAGCATCAGTATAAGTGCCTCATCGCGACTATCGACCAGTATGAGGCAGGGGAGTATAAGCTCTACGGCAACTATACGAGCCCGATAACAAGCCTCAATGTCGATATCAAGTCGCCAGAGGTACACGAAAAGGCGGTCAAGTATGTCAATCAGAACAGCGATATCAAGCTTTGGTGGGATATGTTCGGTGAGCTCCAGAAGGTTCGCACAACGGCGGGTGCATACAGCATTGCCGCGAAATTCATCACGGGGCTTATCGCGCTCATCGCTATCGTCAATATGATAAACATCGTTTCAACTGGTATCGTTAACCGCAGAAGCGAGCTCGCCTCGCTGCAGTGCGTCGGTATGACGCGCGGACAGCTCTATAAAATGGCTGTCATCGAGGGCTTGCAGTATACGCTCTTTGCGGCGTTAGGTGCTATCGCACTGTGCCTGCTCGGTATCTTCCTCACCGAGACCCTGCTCATTGCGACGGAGGCAATGCCTCCGGAGAGCAGAGGAAAGCTCATAAGCTACACCGACCCCGTCTGGCGCGTGCTCGCCGCTTCGGGCTTCGCGTTCATCGTGTCCGTGCTCGCGGCGGTAATACCGCTCAGGACTATGCAGAAGACCTCGCTCATCGACCAGATAAGAAGCGTGGATTAAACAAAAAATCGGGCGGACATTTTGTCCGCCCGTTTGTTTGTCGAATCGGCGAATTGTGTGATTTGCGGGCGGCGGGACGCCGCCCCTACAGTTGGCAGCCGTGGATTGATTCGTATAGTGCGGGACGCCGAGGACGGCGTCCCCTACATAATTGTTCCGTTCGCGGGGAATAATAACGCTCCACAATATGTGGAGCGAAATTTCGTATTTGCTGACATTCGCGAAAGCAGACTGACCGCTTGTACAAAGTGAGCGAGCTTGCGAGCGACAACGCGAACCGCGCGCGCCCGCTCGGCGCTGGAGCAGATAACGGGGGTCGAACCCGCCTCCTCAGTTTGGGAAACTGAAGTAATAACCGCTATACTATATCTGCATATCCACATTATACCACACCTCTTCCTCAATTGCAAGTGCCTGCGCAACTTTTTTCTGCGTATGTGGTCGGGACTGCGACACGATCAGACGTTAATTCTTTTACTCTGACCGTTTTTGCCCATTATCCCCGAATCTTTATTTTTTTGTGGGAATTTGAAAAAACTACTGGACAAATCCTCATATTTATGTTATAATAAACTGTAAACTTATTTTTCTGAGGTGATATCATGGATATTTTCTCCATTTTTAAAGGCGGTAAATACTTCGATAAACATATTGAGCCTAAGTGCGATTACTGCCGCTTCGGCAAGCGCGCCAAGGACGGCAATAAGGTCCTCTGCGAGAAAAGAGGTCTCGTTGACGCGAATTATTCCTGCGGTAAGTTCCTCTACTCTCCCCTTAAGAGAATCCCCGTAAAACAGCTCAACTTCGTCGGAAGCCTCGCTGATGAGGACCTCTATATCGAGTCCGCAGGCGACCGCGCCGAGAAGGAGGAGGAGCTCAAGAAGAACGCAGACGCTGAAAAGAAGGATAAGGCTAAGAAGTCAGCTGACAAAAAGCCCGACGAGAAAAAGCCCGATGAGCCCAAGGCTGACGAGAAAAAGCCTGAGGACGCCGACAAGCCTGCTGCTGCTCCCGAGAAGACCGAGGACGCTCCCAAGGACGATACGCCCGCGGCTGACGCTCCCGCCGAGAAGACCGAGGAGAAGGCTCCCGAGGCTAATAACGCAAGCGCTGAGTGAGCGCTGCAACAGTATCGTTACCACGCTACAGCCGCAGGCGCGGCTGTAGCTTTTTCTCTTGACATTTCCCCTGCGAACAGGTATAATTATACTGTTCGGTCTATACGCGGGTGTGGTGAAATTGGCAGACACGATGGATTTCGTTCGCGCTACGTCATTGGTTTTATAATACTGCTCCTGTCGGCAGACCAAATCGACAGTCAAAAGTGAATACGCGGGTATGGTGAAATTGGCAAACACGTCAGATTTCGTTCACGCTACGCCATTGGTTTATAAAACTGCTCCCTGTCGACAGTCTAAATCGACAGACAAAATTGAATATGCGGGTATGGCGAAATTGGCAGACACGTCAGATTTCGTTCGCGCTACGTTATTGGAATTATAAGGCAACAGTTCTGTTGTGCAAAATCGATAAAAATTTAATATGCGGGTGTGGTGAAATTGGCAGACACGTCAGATTTAGGTTCTGATGCCGTAAGGTGTGCAGGTTCAAGTCCTGTCACCCGCACCATTCAAAAAGTCCGATTATTCGGGCTTTTTTAATAAGGTGATAATATGAGAGAAAAGCTTTTTAAGATAATCGATGTAAGCACCGAGGACAATTCCTTGAGTCACGGTTATGACAGCTTTATGATGATCGTTATAATAGTCAGCCTCGTTCCTTTAGCCTTTAAAACAACAAATACTGTTTTTCTGATAATTGAATATGTTTCAACATTTATTTTTATTATTGACTATCTGCTCAGACTGATAACCGCTGATTTCAAGACAGGGCTCAAGCATCCTGCTGCTGCCATTGTTTATCCATTCACGCCTATGGCTGCTATTGACCTTCTTGTAATCCTATCATCCTTCTCATTTCTAAGCAACGGATTCAGAGTTCTAAAGGTCTTACGCCTCATGCGCTCGCTCAGGCTTTTCCGTGCTGCAAAAATCCTAAGATATTCTAAAAGTCTTGTCATTATAATGAACGTACTGAAAAAGGAAAAGCAGGCTTTGAGTGCCGTTGCCACTCTTGCAATTGCCTATATAATAATATCAGCGCTGGTTATATTCAACGTTGAACCCGAGACATTTGATTCTTTCTTTGATGCAGTTTACTGGGCAACTGTTTCGCTTACAACAGTTGGCTATGGCGACATTTATCCGACATCTACTGTCGGACGCATAGTTACTATGGTTTCTTCGGTATTTGGCATTGCTATTATTGCACTTCCATCAGGTATTATAACCGGTGGTTATCTTAATGAAATAAATAAAAAAGATGATTAATAAATTGATAGCCGCAGGTCTCCCTGCGGCTGTTTTCATACCTATTCATTGATCTCAAAGCACACCGAACTCGAATCCTTAAAGTCTCCGTTGAACTCCAACGATACGTCAAGGCTGCCGTCCTCGTTTTCGTGGACGTTTATCTTGCGGACGAGCAGGCGCAAATTCGCATCCGAGATGTACGGCTCGAGGAGCACCTCGTCGAGCAGCTCTGCTGTGGACATCAGCTCGTCGCGGCGCTTCTTGCTGAGTTCGTCGAACTTCCTGCAATCCTCTATCTTCTGCGTCAGCTCCGCTATCTCAGCTTCACGCTTTTCGATCATTGAATTGTAGATTTTGGCGTGTTCACGGTCATTGATCCGCTCAATGATCACCTGTTCGATCTGAACCTTGAGATTGGCTATCTTCTCGGTGTAGTCCTTTATCATTTTATCGTATTTCGGCTTCTTCTTGTTCCACTCTCTGACTATTTCGTCGTACTTCTGACTGGATTCGAGTATCTCCTGGCGGAGCATTACAAGCTCTGTATGAATGATCTCGTCAAGCTGAGTCTCGCGGATTGTGTGAGCGGTGCAGTATTCATTGCCGTAACGGTGGTTGCTGTTGCAGGTGTACTCCACCCACGACTTGCCTGCGACTGTCCTCTTCTTGGCGATAAAGTTCGCTCCGCACTCGGCACATTTTATCATACCGCAGTATCTGTGGATAGTGTTTCCGAACTTAGCACGGACACCGCTCCTGAGTCTGCTCTCAAGAAGCACCTGTGCCTGATCGAATGTCTCGCGGTCGATTATCGCAGGCATGAAGTTTTCGTGGTGGTACTGTTCCTCGGGCGGAATGACGTCCACGGTCTTGTAGATTTTTGATGTTACGGTCTTGTGGTTGACGAGAGTGCCTGTGTACGCCTCGTTCTGGATTATACGCTTGACCGCGGTCTGCACCCACAGGAACTTTCTCGCAACCTCAGTATGTCGCGGATTTTTCTTCCTGTGGGAGAAGAACTCGGGAGACTTTATGCCGCGGCGGTTAAAGTCTTTCGCTATTGTACTGAGTCCGTAGCCTGCGAAGAACTTTTCAAATATCTCCCTGACTATCGCCGCTGCCGTTTCATCGACAAGCACCTCACCTGTATTCCTGTCCTTGTAGTAACCCATTGGCAGATTTACGGTCATTCCCGTTTTCTGCTTCTGACGAATTCCCGTGCGGACCTTCTTGCCGATATCCTTGGCATAGAAGTCATTGACGAGCTGCTTGAAGCCGATTATCATATCGTCATTCTCGTTCGATGAGTCGATACCCTCAGTCACCGAGTACACCTTGACGTTGTTCTCGCGCAGGTAGTCAATGAACAGTGCCGTGCGAGTTCGGTGTCTGCCAAGTCGGGACAAGTCCTTGACAAGCAGAACATCGACCTTTCCGTCCTCCACTGCAAGCTCTATCTGATGAAGTCCCTTTCGTTCAAATGTCATTCCCGACACGTTGTCGTCGAAGCTCTCACCCGATATTTCGTAGCCGTGCTGCTCGGCGTAATCAACGAGTATCTGGCGCTGATTCTGAAGGCTGTTCATCTCGGCGTCCTCGTCGCGTGACAGTCTGTAATATAACCATGCTTTCATTCATCTGCCTCCTTTTCTGCCGAGCCCTTTTCAACCTCGGCGGCGTGAAGATAATCGCTCAGAAGCGACTTGATGAACAGCTCGAAGCTCTCGCGGTCGCCGTTGAATTTGGCGATAATATTTCTGATCTTCGGCTCCTTTATTCTGCAGTATGACACTTCTTCTCCAAGCGTTATACCTTCTGTGTCATCGTCGTACTGCTCTGCATAGTCCAGACGTATCTGCTGCGGAACCTGTACGATGCTGTGCTCTTCGCAGTCATAGGATCCAATTTTGTTTAATGCTGATGCTTTCATTTTTATACCTCCATTCGTATTGGCAGTCGCAGCACCTCGGTTGGTGCTACGACACACCATACCACAGACCTCCTCAGAAGTCTACTGATTTTTCCTTCTCGCTCGAAATTTCGACCTTATCAACAACATCTGTCTGTGGACATTTGTCTACATCACCTGAATGGAGATAGTCGCTCAGCAGCGATTTTATGAACAAGTCGAAGCCCTGCGTGTCTCCATTGAATCTGACATTGACGTTCCTGATACTCGGTTCTTTGATCTTTCTTCCCAATATATCACGCTCCTTTTATGTCTCTCGCTTGTTTTCCAGATGTGGGTTGAATTAATCATTTTTATCACTCCCTTCGATAGATTTCTCGCTGTCCATTACTTGTTCCCCTGTATCGGGGAGTCATCATTGTCGACTATCCCCTCACGCTCACAGCGCATGATAAGGTCATCGAGGTTGACCTTTCCTCTCGTTCTGCGGACGTTGTTGACAGCCTCACGGCGTACATCTTTGAGGTGATTTTTGCTGACCTCGAAGGTCTCCGCCAGCAGTGCAATGAGCATTTCGACCTCCACTGCGTAACGGAAAAGTCCCTTTGATATTTTCGTAATCCCCTCGTCGCTTGCCGCGGCTATGCACTCCGCAAGCTCAGGGACAAGCACTTCCGACTTGTCTTTTATCCTCCTCGTTGCGAGATATAATCTCAGCGCGGACTCGATAAGCTCAGAGCGGCTGCCGCCGTTCTTGGAAAGATACTCGTCGCACTCGCGGAGCAAGTCCTCGGAGATGTATATCCCTGTTCGCACTTTTTCACTCATCGTCATCGCTTCCTTTCTGATAATCGTAGGCTCGCTCGAAATTGATAACGCCGTTGATGTGTGCTACCTCATCGACACACATTCCTCTGAGGTCGTCGATCGTTTCATCGTCAACATCATTTAGTGCCGCGATAATGTGAGACTGCATCGCCGATTCCACCGCCAGCTTGAAGAGCCCGCGGTTGATACGGTACTCCGAGCCTTTGACTATTCCATCGATAATTGAAGTCAGAACGTGCGCGAGATACTCCGTTGCGATACCCGAATTGCAGTCGAGATAGCCTGCATAAAACCTTATCGCTTTCTCAATGAAGTCACTCTGAGATGTAGCATTTGCCGCCTTCAAATGATTGACCATCAGCTCTTTTGTCCTGGGGTAGAGCCACACCGCCTGTTTTTCCTTCTTCTCCATATTATCCTCCTTTATTACTTTCCGACACCGTTTATTGTCCTATGTTTCGCTGATTCTTTCATTTCCGACTCCTGTATCGTAACACTCAGCGAAGTTACGACTCCTTTTGGCAGAACCCTCTTTTTCTGCTATTTTGCGGTCGGCTTTGCCGTTCCGCTGTGACCATTTCGGGGGCTGCGACCCCGAAATTTTAACCTGCAACAGACAGTCACTGCCCGATTTCGGGCATTTCCGTGTCCGCAAACATCTTCGACTTATCCAGCACTGCCACGCTCATCTGACAGTCATCGGTCACACGTACAGTTGTCGTATTGCGCTTACCTTTCACGACCATTATACCGTCATCGACCAGCTGCTGTATCAAACTGTTTTTGCCAATGGAGAAGCTCTCATTCATTTCCTTCGACAGCTTCACAACCTCCGAGAACGCCGCATTCATGATGAGATAATAGTAGTTATCATCTTCAAATCCAATGAAGCCCTTGCGATTCATATCGCAGTCGCTGCCGATGAAATTGACACTGCACCTGCCGCTGTCGAGCAGACTTTTCAGCTTGTCGCAGAACTGATAGGAGTAATTTTCATTCTCGACGATGGAATTGTTTCTGACG
>Ga0129307_1000176_pt1 | contig 111322 bp, 87 predicted proteins | sample P1105metagenome_FD_94437 | JGI IMG/M metagenome (GOLD analysis project Ga0129307, IMG submission 94437) | Capybara group fecal microbial communities from Wisconsin, USA - P1105 metagenome | ecosystem: Host-associated > Mammals > Digestive system > Large intestine > Fecal | place: USA: Wisconsin... | reverse complement strand
GAATACAAGTACATCACGCAGTTCCCGGAAGAACGCCTCATTTGGTCCTACGGTTCCGGTTACGGTGGAAACGCCCTCCTCGGCAAGAAGTGCTTTGCTCTCCGCATTGCTACCGTTCTCGCTCGCGACGAAGGCTGGCTCGCTGAACACATGCTCATCCTCAAGCTCACCAACCCGAAGGGCGAAGTCAAGTACGTGACTGGCGCCTTCCCGTCTGCTTGCGGTAAGACGAACCTCGCCATGCTCATCCCGACTATCCCGGGCTGGAAGGTCGAAACCATCGGTGACGACATTGCATGGATGAAGTTTGGCAAGGATGGCCGTCTCTATGCTATCAACCCGGAAGCTGGCTTCTTCGGCGTTGCCCCGGGTACTTCTGCAGAATCCAACAAGAACGCTCTTGTTTCTGCTGAAAAGAACACGATCTACACCAACTGCGCTCTCACTGAAGACGGCGACGTGTGGTGGGAAGGCATCGGCTACCCGGCTAAGGGCAAGCTCGTTGACTGGAAGGGCAAGACCCGTGACGCTCTCCCGAAGGACAAGGCTCCTAAGGGCGAAGAAATGGCTCACCCGAACGCTCGCTTCACCGCTCCGGCCAAGCAGTGCCCCTGCATTGCTAAGGAATGGGAAGATCCTGCCGGCGTGCCTATCTCTGCAATCCTCTTCGGTGGCCGTCGTCCGTCCACCATTCCTCTGGTCCACCAGTCCCTCAGCTGGAACCACGGCGTGTTCCTTGGCTCCATCGTGGGTTCTGAAATCACCGCTGCTTCCACCATCAACGCTGCCGAAGTCGGTAAGATCCGTCGCGACCCGTTCGCCATCCTCCCGTTCTGCGGCTACAACATGGGTGACTACTTCAAGCACTGGATCGAAATCGGCAAGAAGTCTACCGAAGACAAGCTTCCGAAGATCTTCTACGTGAACTGGTTCCGCAAGGATGCCAACAACGAGAAGCTCCCGGGTGGCTTCATGTGGCCGGGTTACGGCGACAACAGCCGCGTGCTCGCTTGGATCTTCGACCGTTGCGACGGTGTCGATAACGCCAAGGAAACTCCGATCGGTTACATGCCGAAGGATGGCGCCATCAATACTGAAGGCCTCGCCGACTACTACAAGGAAACTCTCCCGGAAATCACGAAGGTTGACGTGGAAGGCTGGAAGAAGGAACTCGCCGACGTTAAGGAAAACCACTATCCGAAGTTCGGCAAGCACCTCCCGAAGGAACTCTCCGAAATCATCGACATGATCCAGGATCGTCTCAACAAGGCCTAATAAGCGCCTTTTCCTAACGGAAATCCTTTAAAATCCCTGCTACCAGCGATGGTGGCGGGGATTTTTGTATAATGTGCGGTTCATTTGCAAAAAAGGCCGCGATTGAATCGCGGTCTTTTTGATATTCGGGTCTGGATCCTTCGCGGTTTGCAACCGCTCAGGATAACACAACACGCGGTCGCGCCTTGCGTCACTTCACGCTGGCGGTCAGCAATTTTGTAATCGCACTGACGTATTCAGCGGGGTTCGGGAGCGGGCTTCCTTCGGCGAGCAATGCCTGACCGTAGAGGGCCTTCGGCCAGTCACCCAAATCTTCCTTCGCTTCGACCTTCTTCTTGAGCATTTCGCAAATCGGGTGCGTCGGGTTGATTTCCAGGATGCGCTTGCTCTTCGGCAAGTTCTTCTCGCCCATGGCTTTCATCATGCGTTCCATCTGGGCGCTCATGGCGTCTTCGCTGGTGACGAGGCAGCAGGGGCTATCCTTCAGGCGGCTAGACACGCGGACTTCCTTGATGTCTTCGTCCAAGACCTTCTGCAGATTTTCGCAGAGGCCCTTAAAGATACCCTTGTTGGTTTCTTCGGCCTTCTTTTCGTCTTCGGTCTTTTCGAAGTCTACATCGCCGCGGGCGATGTCGTGGAACTTCTTGTCGCCGAATTCGGTGAGGCTAGACATCATGAATTCGTCGATGCCGTCGCTCATGAGCAACACTTCGTAGCCCTTCGCCTTGAAGGCTTCGAGCATCGGGTTAGACTTCACGGCATTCTTGTCGCCGATAAGGTAGTAGATTTCCTTCTGGCCTTCCGGCATGCGCTTCACGTATTCGTCGAGACCCACGAGAGCATCGCCGACCGTCTTGGTGCTTTCGAAACGGAGCAACTTCTTGAGTTCGTCAAGATGTTCCCAGTTCATGTAGAAGCCTTCCTTAAGGACCATGCCGAGTTCGCGCCACCAGGCGTTGTACTTCGCGGCATCCTTGTCGGCCATGTTCTGCAAGGTATCGAGCACCTTCTTGATGACGTGCTTACGGATGTTGGTGATGATCTTGTTGTTCTGCAAGATTTCACGGGACACGTTCAGCGGCAAGTCTTCGCTATCGACCACACCGCGCACAAAACGGAGCCAAGGCGGCAGCAAGTCCTTGCAGTCGTCCATGATAAAGACTTTCTTCACGTACAGCTTGAGGCCGTGCAAAGCGTCGTTGTGCCAAATGTTGAACGGAGCCTTGGACGGAATGTAGACCAAGCTCCAGAATTCCTGGGAACCTTCGGCGTGGCTGTGGTTCCAAGCAGCCGGTTCATCGGCTTCGTGACTGATGACGTTGTAGAAATCCTTGTACTGTTCTTCGGTGACTTCCTTTTCGCTCTGGCGCCACAATGCCTGTTTTTCGTTCAGGCGTTCTTCAGGTTTTTCTTCCAGTTCGCCCTTGTCGTTCTTGGTCGGTTCCGGGTGGAAGTAGATGCCGTAGCTCACGAAGCCGCTGTACTTCTGGACGATGTCCTTGATCTTCCATTCGCTGGCGAAATCGACCGCATCCTCGTCGTCCTTCAGGTACAAAGTAATCTTGGTACCGACCTTGTCGCGCGGGGCTTCAGAAATCTCGAATTCGCCTGTGCCTTCGGAGGACCACAGGTAACCCTGAGTTTCGCCGGCCTTCAAGGTCAATACTTCGACCTTCTTTGCGACCATGAACACGGAGTAGAAACCCACACCGAACTGGCCGATGAGATCGACGCTGCCCTTGTCGCCTTCCTTCAAATTCTTGATGAAGTTCTTGGTGCCGCTACGGGCGATGGTGCCCAGGCAGTTGATCAAGTCTTCCTTGTTCATGCCGATACCGTTGTCTTCCACAACGATTCTCTTGCCTTCCTTGTTCACCGAGATATCGATGCGGAGCTGCGTACCCTGCGGGAGCAGGTCGGCGTTCGAAAGCGAGAGGAAACGGCGCTTGTCGAGTGCGTCCGCCGCGTTCGAGACGAGTTCGCGGAGGAAAATTTCCTTGTTGCTGTAAAGGGAGTTGATCATCAAGTTCAGCATGTCGCGAACTTCGGTCTGGAATTCCATCTTCTCTGTTGCCATTTTTCTGTCCTTTGTCATCCCCGCGAAGGCGGGGATCTCCTTGATGTTTAATTTTCGAGCGGTTTAGACTGCAAAAACGTTTCAAAATGAAACAAAATGGCAGTCCTGCCTTGTTTTCGCTGTAGAAGATGCAAGAACCGTGCCAATGGTTCGGCAAGCTCACCAACCGTGGTTCGACAGGCAAATAAATCCTCATTCTATACAAGAAAAGGGGCTCTCGATTGAGCCCCGACATTCAAATCGCTTTCGCAATCTTACTTGATAAAGATGAGTCCTAGGATACCCACGGCCCACACGTACCAGGCGAAATGCTGGAACTTGCCCTTCTGTAGGAAGGTCATGAGCCACTTGAGGGCGATGATGCCGAAGATGAACGACACCAGCATGCCCACCAGAAGTTCGGGGGTAAAGCCACCGGCGTCGGCGCACTTCAGGGCCTTTTCTGGGTCGAGGAGTGCTTTTTCCGGAGTCATGCTCTGGCACTTGATCCACTTGATGCAGTCGAGGAGGGCTGCGCCACCCACGGCGGGGATGCTCATGAGGAAGCTGAATTCGCCGGCGTACTTGCGGTTCACGCCCATGAACATCATGGCGCTGATGGTAGAGCCGCTGCGGCTGATGCCCGGGATGCAGGCGATGCCCTGGACAATACCGGTCACGAGAGCGCGCCACCAGTTCATCTTGACTCCCTCGTTATCGGGGTGTTTGGCGCCGGTAGGGCCCCACTGGGAGGTAAACAGGAGCAAACCCGTAAAGAGTTCGGCCACGCACACGGCACGCGGGTTTTCGAAAAGGCCTTCCAGCAAGTCCTTGAAGCCGAGGCCGATCATCGCTGTCGGGATGCTTGCTAGAATGATGTAGCCTGCTTCGCGCAACTGATCCTTGTCGCGGCGGAGGCAACCCACGATGATGTCGGTAATCTTCTTGTGGAACACTACGAAGATGGAAAGCAGTGTTCCGGCATGGAGCATGATGTCGAAGAACATGCCCGCCTCGTTCATGCCAAGGAGTTCGTGGCCCAGCACGAGGTGGCCGGAGCTGGAAATGGGGAGGAATTCGGCGAGGCCCTGCAACAGGCCGAGGATGATGGATTCGATCATAGTAGGGTAAATGTAGTAAATAGGTAACGGGCTCGGGCTACGCCCTCTGAGGTTTGAGCGCGGCACTTCGTGCCTTTGAGGCTTTAATAATCGCGCCTTTGGCGCCAAACTATAGCTCAAAGCGAGTTTACGAGCGACCTCATGCCTCATACCTCACAACCTTTTACTATTTTCCATAGCATGGCTCGCAAATTTCTCTTGTGCTTTCACGATTTCAGCGTCTGGAACTACCCGAAGGTGACTCCGGTTCTCGAGGAACTGAAGGACTTGGTTGGTGCGCCCTTTAGCGTGCTGGTCATTCCCGATACGGAAAAGGCTACCGACGAATCGGTGCAGGGCTTTCGCGAAACGCTCCTTCGGCTAAAAAGCGAAGGCTTTGAGCTTGCGCTCCACGGCTACAAGCACAAGGCGGAGTTCAGTCAGGGCCGCAGTTATATGGGACTTATCGGCATGAACCTGACAAACGGGGAGGCTGAATTTGCAGGGCTCTCCGAGTACGAGTCCGACAGACTTTTGCAGGCGGGGCTTGCGGCGTGGAACGAACTTTTTGGCGAACAGGCGGAAAAGCCCGTGGCATTCATTCCGCCGACCTGGTACAGCAATAATTTCCTGTGCAAGCAAGTCCGTAAACTGGGCATACTTTTCGAGGACCGCTTTTCGATTACGACTATGCGCGGTAACCGCTACGCATCTCTTGTGACCAGTTTTGCAGGTATCCCGGACTTCTTGATTAAACCCGCCTTTAAGTTCGGCGAATTTATCCTGAAAATTCCCGTCGGGCTCCCGCGAATTGCTCTACATCCGGTAGATTTTCCGACCAGGGCGGGGGAGGTCCGCAATATCTTGCGGACGGCCTTGGGCAGTGGACGGGAACTTGCGCGTTACGCCGACCTTTAAAATGCACCGGTAAAGCAAAAAAATCCCGCGGATTTCCGCGGGATTTTTCAATAAGTTAGGCTTTAATCCGATTATTCTTCGGCAGTGGCCCCTTCTTCTTCGGTTGTTTCTTCAGTTGCGGGTTCACCGGCATCTTCAGTCTTGGCTTCGGGAACGTCGATTACCCAGGCTCCGTCGGTGCAGGTGGCGCTCACTTCGACACCGGGGAACTTCTTGGCTTCGGTCTTGCCTTCTTCACATTCCTTGTCGGAACTGAGTGTCCACTTGCCGTCCTTGCAAGCCAATGTAATGGTTGCAATGTCGACCTTGGCGTCGCCCTTGCATTCATTCTTGCTGGGCACCCAATTCTTTCCGTCGCAGACTACGAATACGCCCTTGCCTTCAAAGACTTCGGCTTCTTCGCCTTTGTTATTTTCGCTGCAGGCGCCAAGCTTGGGGAGGTTCTCTTCAATTTCTTCTTTCTTGGGAATATCCTGCCCGTTGGATTCCTTACAGGCGGCGCTGATAAGTTCTGTGAGGGCTTCGAATTCAGACTTTTCGAAGGTTCCTTCGTTTACAGCTGTGATGGTCTTGGCCTTGCATTCAACCGTTTTGTAAAGCGGGTCGAGCTTGTAGTGTTCGCAGGTGTCCTGGGGGATTTCCTGGTTGTGCTCGATTTTTTCCGTGATGACGCCCTTGTCATCCATGCTTACTGTCATCGTGATCTTGAGGTCGTCCATCCTCATTTCTTGGACAAATGTGCCGGTCTCCGCCACGGTAGATGTTACTACGCAGGCGACTTTTCCAGCTTCGTAGGTTGCGTCGTCGATGCCAATCTTTTTTTCGTCGGCACTGGACGAGTCGTCACAGGCGGTGATGCCGAATGCGGCAGTGAGGGATAGGGCGAGGCCCAGCTTCCAGAAGTTCATATTTACTCCTTGATTAAGTTTTCTATGGGTAATATAACCTAATCTTTGGACTTGTGCAACTATTTACCGACCAAGGTGTGACAAATTTCTCTTTTTGTAGGGAAAAAAGCCTACTTTCGGGAAAAATGCGCAAGAAAAAGCGTCTTGCTTGAGCTCGAAATTTTTTTTGGTGGTGGGTCTTATACAGCAAAAAAAAGACCCGAACCGTACAATGGCTAAAAAGGTTCGGGCCTTCTGTTTTTAAGCGGGGGAACCCCGCCTTTTCACTAATTGGGCTTCTGCTTATGCTGAACTGCCGGGACTAGCCCTCCGAATCGGTGTCGGAGAGGGAGACCTCGTCTTCGGCGGAAACGGCGTCCTGCTCGCCCAGCTTGAACAGTTCCACGTCCTTCATGCTTTCGCGGATTTTCTGCTCGATTTCGTTGCAGAGTTCCGGATTGTCCTTGAGGAAGAGGCGCGTGTTCTCGCGGCCCTGGCCGATGCGCTCGTTGTTGTAGCTGAACCAGGAACCGCTCTTCTGGATGATGTCCAGTTCAGAGGCCAGGTCCAGGATGGAGGCTTCGCGGGAGATGCCGCAGCCGTAGAGGATGTCGAACTCGCACTGGGTGAAGGGGGCGGCCACCTTGTTCTTGACCACCTTGACGCGGGTGCGGTTGCCGATGACCTCTTCGCCGTCCTTGATGGCGGCGATGCGGCGGATGTCCAGACGCTGGGTGGCGTAGAACTTGAGGGCGTTACCACCGGTAGTGGTCTCGGGGTTGCCGAACATGACGCCAATCTTCATGCGGAGCTGGTTGATGAACAGCATGCAGGTGTTGGACTTGGAGAGGATGCCGGTAAGCTTACGAAGGGCCTGACTCATGAGGCGGGCCTGGAGGCCTACGTGGTTGTCGCCCATTTCGCCGTTGATTTCGGCCTGGGGGACAAGTGCTGCCACGGAGTCGATGACGATGATGTCGATTGCGCCGGAACGCACCAGGGTCTCGGCGATGTCCAGGGCCTGTTCGCCGGTGTCGGGCTGGGACACCAGCAGGGATTCGATATCGACGCCCAGCTTGCGGGCATAGACCGCGTCGAAGGCGTGTTCGGCATCGATGAAGGCCGCCACGCCGCCAAGCTTCTGGGCCTCGGCGATGGCGTGGAGGGTGAGGGTCGTCTTGCCGGAGGATTCAGGTCCGTAAATCTCGATGATGCGGCCCCGGGGGAAGCCTCCCACGCCGAGGGCCATGTCCAGCTGGATACAGCCCGACGGGATGACGGGGATTTCTTCGACAGGCTGGCTGCCGAGGGCCATGATGGAACCTTTACCGTAGTTCTTCTCGATCTGTGCGATGGCCGCCTCGACGGCCTTCGCTTTTTCGCTGGAAAGGTTGCTTGTGGGTGTTGTCGTTTTCTTAGCCATGATTGACTCCATTTTGTTGTTTTCTAGTTTAATATACATTTTAGTGTTCGTTTGTGCAAGTGCTTTTTTGGTTATTTAGCAAAAAAAGTAGCTTGCCCAACACGTAATAGACGCTTTTTTCGCGGATTTCTTGCCTATTTCCTGCGAAAATTTTACAAAAGGCCTCATTTTGCAAACAACTGTTGACACTCATCCACACCGTACCCACAGGTTTGCCGGGTTCGGCGCCCCCTGGCCCCGCGATGCCCGAGGTGGCCACCGCCCAGTCGGCATGGAACTTTTCCCGCGCCCCTTTGGCCATGGCTTCTACGGTCTCCTTGCTCACGGCCCCGTGCTTTTCGAGGATTTCGGCAGGCACGCCCAAAAGTTCGTGCTTGACGGAATTCTGGTAGGCGACGACGCCGCCGGCGAACACGGCGGAACTGCCTGCCACGTTCACGATTTCGGAGGCGATGAGCCCGCCGGTGCAGGATTCCGCAGTAGCGAGCATTTCGCCCCGGGCAAGGAGCACCTTCTGGATTTCGGCGACCAGCTGTTGGATGTTTTCTGGTGTAGCAGTCATTGCTTTCATGTCCTTTAATCTAGCTAATTATTTACGACAAAAAATGACATTAATCAAATTATTTTGAGGTACTTGAAAAATAGCAAAAGCATATAAGTAAAGAGACTCCGGCAAACCGGAGCCCCTTTATATAGTTGTCGATCTCTTTAAAGCGGTGCTTGTCGAGTCTTTAGAAGTTACCCGCAGTAGAAGTAGGTCTTCACCAGCTTCTGCATGGCGGTCTTGGACTTGGTGACTTGGGCGCGGAGCGTCTTGTCCTTGAAGGCCTTCAGCTGGTCGATGATACCATCGATCATGGCGGGGCTGAACACGCCGAATTCCTCATAGACCTTGCGCTGCTTGGCAAGGCAGTCGGCCGATGCCCAGCAGCTGTCAGGCAGCGTGTCCAGCTTGCTCAACAGCTTCGCGTTTTCCTTCTTGTGGATGTTCACGTTCACGTAGGTCTGTTCGGCCACCTTCAGGCCGTCCTTGAGGCTAAGGCCGTAGCGGCAGGCCACGCAGAGGCCGGCCATGAGCAGGTATACGTTGGCGCTGGCGTCCGGGGAACGCATTTCCACGGTCTGCTTCTGGTGGGTGTCGTAGCTTGTGCCCTTTTCGTTCGGGTTCGCAATCTTGCAGAAGTCGGTCTTGGATGCCCAGCCCAGCGGTACGCGTACCAGCACGGAGCGGTTGCGGTCGCCCCAGCACACGTTGGTGGGGGCTTCCTGATGGGGCACCAGGCGCAGGTAAGAAGTGGGGTTCTGGTTGCCGAATGCGGTGATGGAGGGGGCGAGCTTCATCATGCCGGCGATGGCGCGGCGGGCGGTATCGCTGATGACTCCGTTCTTGAGCATCTGGTTGTTGCCGTCCTTCATGATGCGCATGTGGATGTGCAGGCCCGAACCGGCCTTGCCTACGGTAATCTTCGGGGCGAACGTCACGTCGAGACCGAATTCTGCACCCAGGTTGCGGATCATCCACTTGGCGATGGTGAGCTGGTTGGCCGCATCTTCGGCGGGGCAGGGGAGGAACTCGATTTCGTTCTGTTCGTAGAGTTTGCCGTCTTGGGTGAAGTTACCCACTTCGCTGTGGCCGTACTTGATCTGACCGCCGGCCTGGGCGATGTAGAGCATGCACTTCTGGCGGAACTCGTTGAACTTGGCAAACGGGGCGGATTCGTGGTAGCCCTTCTGGTCAACGGCAGGGAACTCGCCCGTGTCGTCGGCAATCACGTAGTATTCCAACTCGCCCATGGCCTGGAATTCCATGCCGGTCTCCTTCTTGAAGGCCTCGCAGGCCTTGTGGAGGGTGTATTCCGGAGAAGATTCCAGCGGCTGCCCGTCCTTGTTGAAGAAGCTGCAGAGCAGGCAGAGGGTGGGGAGGGTGGCAAACGGGTCCATGAAGGCCGTGGAGAAGCGGGGCACTACGTACAGGTCGGAGGAGGAGGCTTCGATGTAGCTGAACAGCGAGGAACCGTCCACGCGTTCGCCGCAGCTGAGGATTTCGTCCAGGTAGTCGGCGTCGTTTACCACAAAGTTGAGGGTCTTGAGGCGGCCGTCACCGCCGGCGTACATAAAGTTCACGTGGCGGATGTCGTTTGCACGGATGAACTTCTTGATGTCTTCCTTGGTGAATTTGTCACGGGGTTTCTTGAGGGCCGTGACGAGGGCGTTTGCGGACATGTCGATTGTAGCCATTGATTTTCCTTTTTGTTGTTTTGTTCAAAAATTGTAAATGATTTAATCTTTGATTTTCCTAATTTATCATTTTATTTCGCGAAAAGCATCCCCAAATAACGAAAAATTACAGATTTTGTAATTTTGCCAAAAAATGCCCGTTTCAGCCATAAAAAAAAGACCCCAACGGGGTCTTTTTTCATTTTTTTGATGAGGGCTGCGCCCTCCCTAGTCGCATGGCACCGTTAGGTGCCCACGCAAATAATCCACCCTATCACAAGTACGTGACCTGATTATGGTGGATTATTAAGTGTTGGGTAGGTCTTAGGGAGGGCTGTGCCCTCCCTAGTCATTATCATCGTTTTTTCTTTTTCTTTTGCTTGGGCGGGGTATAGTTGCTCCCCACTTGTCCGCCGTTGTTCTGCTTGCGGGCAAAATCGCCCACCTTCTTGAACATTTCCTTCATGGTCTCGTACTGCTTGAGCACCGCGTTCACGCGACCGATTTCGGTACCGGAACCCTTGGCCACGCGGGCCTTGCGGCTGCCGTCCAGAATCTGCGGTTTCTTGCGTTCTTTGGGCGTCATGGAGCTGAGCACGGCTTCCACGTAAACCAGTTCCTTTTCGTCAATCTGGTCGATGGGGAGCTTGTTCAGGCCCGGAATCAAGCTCAGAATGTCCTTGATGCGGCCCAGCTTCTTGATGGTGCGCAACTGGTTCAAGAAATCGTTCAGGTCGAAGGTGTTGTTGAGAATCTTCTTCTTCAGGTCCTTCGCGTCTTTTTCGTCGATGACCTGCTGGGCCTTTTCCACGAGGCTCACCACGTCGCCCATGCCGAGGATTCGGCTGGCCATACGGTCGGGGTGGAACAGTTCAATTTCGGGGAGCTTTTCGCCCACACCGATAAAGCAGATAGGCACGCCCGTCATCTTCTTGATGCTGAGTGCTGCACCGCCGCGGGTGTCGCCGTCCATCTTCGAAAGGCAAACGCCCGTAAAGTTTAGGCGGTTCCAGAAGGTCTCTGCCACGTTCACCGCTTCCTGACCGATCATGGCGTCGGCCACGAACAGGATTTCGTCGGGGTGAACGGCGTCCCTGGCCTTTTCCAGTTCCTGCATCAACTCTTCGTCGATCTGCAGGCGGCCTGCGGTATCGTAAATCACCAGGTCAAAGCCGTTGTCCTTGGCGTACTGGTAACCGTGCTTGATGATTTCCACCGGGTTGCCCTGGCCTTCGTCATATACCGGAATGCCGATAGATTTGCCCAGCACCTGCAACTGCTTGATAGCGGCGGGGCGGTACACGTCGGCGGCCACCAGGAGCGGCTTCCTTTTCTTTTTGCTGCGCATCCAGAGGGCGATTTTGCCGGCGAAGGTGGTCTTACCGGAGCCCTGCAGACCCACCATCATGATGCCCACCGGAGCGGGGCCCGAGAGGTTGATTTCCTTGGTTTCGCCACCCATCACGGCCACGAGTTCGTCGTGGATGATTTTCACAATCTGCTGGCCGGGAGTCACCGAGGTAAGCACTTCGGAGCCCATGGCCTTTTCCTTGACGGCCTTCACGAAGTCGCGGGTCACGTTGAAATTTACGTCGGCTTCGAGGAATGCTCGGCGCACTTCGCGCAGCGATTCGGCGACATTTTCTTCGGTGAGTTTACCCTGCCCGCGCAGGTTCTTGAGAGTAGATTCTAGAGAGTCGGTCAGCTGTGAAAACATAATGCGGCAAATATAGCATTTTTTTCTATATTTGTCGCCCAATATGATTTCGGCGATAACGGACAAGTTCTACAAGCCGTCAAAGTTCAAGAAGTACGGCGATGTTAAAGATGTGCTGGTGGTAGCGCTCCCCATGCTCTTTTCCATGTCTTTTGACACCTTCATGACCTTTATCGACCGCCTGTTCCTATCGAAACTGGGTCCTGCCGAAATGAACGCGGCCCTGGGAGCTGGCGCGGTGCAACTGGCGCTCACCATGTTCTTTACGGGGGCCATCAGTTACACCACTGCCATGGTGGCCCAGCGTCTGGGGGCAAAACGCCATGGGGAATGTGCCAAGGTCTTTATGCAGGCCCTGTACGTGTCGCTGGTATGCGTACCCATTTTGTACCTGACCATCCCTCTTGGGCATTTTATTTTCGGCATGGAAAATCTGGCTACAGACCAGCTGGAATACCAGAAGACCTACTTCGATATTTTGATGTTCGGCGGTATCATCAACCTGGTTCGGAATGTGGCGCCCTGTTTCTTTAGCGGTATCGGCGAGACGAAAATCGTGATGAAGGCTGCCTTTGTGGGCATGATTGTGAATGTGGCCTGCAACTTTGTGTTGATATATGGTCTCGGTCCGATTCCTGCGCTGGGGGTGGCGGGGGCGGCCTATGGAACCCTTATCGGGAACGCGGTTTCAACCATTATTTTGTTTGCAAAGTTTTTCGGCAAGTTCTACAACAGCCGTTTTGGTACCCGTTCCTCTTTTGCTTTTAGCTGGCCCTTGACCCGAGAACTCTTGCAGCGGGGGATTCCGTCGGGAGTGGAGATGTTCTTGAACATGTCGGCGTTCCAGCTGTTGATTCTCATGTTCCACGCTCTTGGACCCGAACCCGCCACGGCGTCGTCGGTCATGTTCAACTGGGATATGGTGGCCTACGTTCCCCTGATGGGGTTGGAGGTCGCGTCCACAAGCCTTGTGGGCCGTTACGTGGGGGCGAAGAATGTCGCTGCCGTTACGCGATCTACTTACTCGGGGTTGCGCCTAGGGTGGGGCTATTCCTTGATTACCGGAGTGCTGTTCGTGTTCTTGCCGGGTGTGCTGACCGACATTTTCAGGCCCGACATAGCGGAGGCTTCGGCGGAAGCTATGGCCATTTTTGATGCGGCGCGCCCCATGAGTATTTTTATGCTCCGGTTTGCCTCCCTGTATATTTTTGTGGAGGTGCTGTTAGTCATCTATGCGGGGGCCTTGCGTGGGGCGGGGGATACTTTGTGGGTCATGTTCGCCAGCGCCATCATGAACTGGTGCGTGGCGGGAGCGCTTTACCTTTCCGCTTATGTGTTCCAACTGCCGGCCCATTACGCCTGGATTGCGGTGGTGACGGTCTACAGTACCGCGCCCATTATTTTCTGGCGCCGTTGGGTTGGCGGCAAGTGGCGTCGTCACTTGATGAATGTTTGATTTTTTTTCGTTGTCATCCTCGCCTCAAACTCATGTCACCCCGACCCGGAGCCGGAGTGACAAAGATGGGGATGCAGGTGTTTCTTTGTTCTAAACGGACGGAAATCCGATTGCTTCTCGGTTGGAGCTGTCTTTGCTGTCAATTTCTGTTCCTCAAGCAGAACGCCATGATGGCGAATGCTCCCGCAATCGTTTTGACGAGGTTCAGACTGTTTTTTTACGAGAAAAATGTTACTTTTGTTTCCAAAATTATATATATTTGTATAACAAAAGAAATAAAATGAATTATCTGCGGTTTAAAGAGACTTTTTCCCCGTTGGTGTGCTTTACGACAAACCAGGTGCTTGCGAAGTATCCTGATTTCAGCCAGATGAACCTGACTCGGTGGCTGAGACAAGGGTACATTGTACGGCTTCGCCGGGGTTGGTTTTCTTTTCCGGAGTTCGGGAAAAATCCGGATTTTGTGAGGCTTGCCGCCAACAAGATTTACAAGCCTTCTTACATCTCGCTCCAGTATGCCCTTGCGTTCTACGGGATGATTCCTGAGACCGTGGTGCAGCTAACCTGCGTGTCATCGCTGAAGACGGCCTCATTTGAAAATGGCTGGGGGCAGTTCGTTTACCAGAACCTAAAGCCGTCATTGTTTTTTGGCTATGCGCCGTACCCTATAGAGCATCCGTCGGCAAACGGTCAGTATTTCTTGATGGCGACACCCGAAAAGGCTCTGCTGGATTTTTTGTATTTGAACCCGTTTTATAAGACGCAAGAAGACTTTGAGTCACTTCGTCTCGATGAAGATTTCATGACGGATTCGCTTGACCGTGAAAGGTTGGGAGGCTATCTGGAAAAGTTTGCAAGCAAGGCGCTGAATAGGCGCGTTAAAGATTTGTTGAGGCTGTATGGTTGATTTGGACTACATCAAAAATTTCTTCCCTCCGCAGATTGCGAGTAATTCTTTGTTTGCAAAGCAGATGCTCAAGGAGTATTTGCTGCTTATGATTCTGGACTACATCTCCAGTTCGGAGTATGTACGCCGCTTGTCATTTATCGGAGGTACGAATCTTCGACTAATCAAGAAAATTGACCGTTTTTCCGAAGACCTGAATTTTGACTGCAAAGATCTTACTAGGAGAGATTTTATTTTGCTTACAGACAACATAATCCGTTACCTGCAAGGGAATGGATTGAATGCTATTGTCAAACAGAAGGAAAGCGAAAGGATAACGGCTTTCAGGCGAAGCATCTATTTCCCAGAACTGCTTTTTACGCTGAAACTGAGTGGCCATAGGGAAGAACGCTTGCTGGTGAAGATTGAAGCCGAAGATCAGGGCGTTGGATACAAGTCTCAGATGGTAAACGTGAGCGGATGTGGATTCTTTTTCCCATTGCAGGTCCCTCCTGATGACATTCTTTGTTCAATGAAAATTTCTGCGCTTTTGTCCCGTGGCAAGGGGCGGGATTTTTATGACACAATGTTCCTTTTGCCGCAAACCGAACCCAACATCGATTTCCTGCAAAAGAGTAATGGCATCAAGGACAGAGCTCACTTGAAAAGCGAACTTTTGAAGGTGGCAGACAGTGTTGACCTAAACATGAAAAAGCGGGATTTCGAACACTTGCTGTTCAATGTCCATTCTAGCGAAAAAATCCTGCAGTTTAAGGAATTTGTAGAAAATTGGTTGTAATGGATTTTTTCTGCCGATGACTACAAGAACAGTGCATTAAAAAAAGAGTTTCCACCGAGAAATCAATTTCTGTTCCTCAAGCAGAACGCCATGATGGCGAATGCTCCTGCCACGTTCATGCTGGCCTTTCGCCCTGCCATGGGGATGGTCACCTTCAGGGTGGCCTGTTCCATGAGTTCGGGGGCGATTCCCAGTTCCTCGTTCCCGAGGATGATAAGCCCCTTTTCGGGCCATTTTACTTCGGTAATGCTTGGAATGTCTTCGCCGGTTTCAAGCGCGATGATTTCGTAGCCGTTTTCCCTGTGCCACTTGATACAGTCCATGGGGCTTTCCCAGCGCTTGATGGAAATCCATTCCTGACAGCCCCGGGCGGCACTTTTTACCGTCACGTGGTCGGGGCCGCAACTGTAGCCGCTCAGGTGGACTCCTTCGAGGCCGAAGCAGTCTGTGCTCCTGATGATGGAGCCTACGTTGAAGGCGCTCCGCAGGTTGTGCACCAGCACGGCGAAGGGGATGGGCTTCTCGTTCGGAGTTTCGCGGTCCCCCGGTTCCTGCTCCAGGTAAACGTCCCGTTCGAACCCGAGGCCCGCCCGCGTGCGGAAGGTCTTGTACAGGTCAATCATCTGGGCCTGGTTCTTGCCTACTAGGCGTTCTCCTTCGGGCAGTTTCATCCAGCCAGCGTAGGTCTCGAATTCCCGCCTAGCGCGGGGCACATCGTCGCCCAGCTGCAAGATGATGACCCGCAGGAGTTCGGCCATGCGTTTGGCCTTGGACTTGTCCTTCATGGCCAGAAATTTCGGTTCCGTGTACATGTCCAAAAGATAGTTTTTCGGTGGGGGCGTTGCGGGGGCGTGCCCCCGCTTAAGGGGGTGGTGAACAACAAGCGGAAGCGCGTGTGAACCAGGGGGATTTTTCCCCCTTTTGTGGTAAAATTTGCTATCTTTTAGGGCGCATGCAAGATACCCCGAAACCCCGCATTCTGATCACCAACGACGACGGTGTTCAGAGCGAGAATATTTGCGCTTTGGCCCGCGCCCTTTCCCCCTACGGGGAGGTGTTCGTTTTTGCTCCAGAACATGAGCAGAGCGGGGTTTCTCACGCCTTTACGGTGCGTCGCGGGCTTTCGCTGAAGGCGGTGGACCTGGGGGAGGCGGCTGGTTCTGCCAGGGCCTATTCCATGGACGGGACGCCGGCCGACTGCGTGAAGTTTGCCCTGGGGCATTTCGCCCTGTACGGGCTTTCTACCGAGGGGGCCGGTCCAGGGCCTTTGGCAGGGGCTTTTGACGTGTGTTTTTCGGGAGTGAATGTGGGCGAAAATTCCGGGGTGTCGTCCCTTTATTCGGGAACGGTGGCCGGTGCTCGCGAATCTGCCCTCTGGGGGGTGCCGGGTATTGCCCTTTCACTCCGGGGGACAGGTGCGGAATTGTTGCAGACTGCGGCGGATTTTGCCGCGAAGGTGGTGAAGGAGCGTCTTTTCGGGGCAATTCCCAAGGGCGTTTTCTGGAACGTGAATTTTCCAAAGGCTACCGCCGAGACCTTCAAGGGGTTCAGGGCCGCGAAGATGGCTGTTGGAATGTTTACGGACCACTACGGTCACGAGAATGGCCTGTGGCAGCTGGACGGTGAAAAGTTGTGGAACGAGCAGCCCGAGGATAGTGACGACTATCTGCTGGAACAGGGCTATGCCACCGTCACGCCCCACCGCATAGACCAGACCGACGAAAAGAGTTTGAAAGTAATAAACGAGATGTTGGTGGAAACCGCCAACCACTAAGAGGAAGATCGAATGTCAGAAGAATTGGTACCAGGAACGCAGTTCAAGAGCCTGATTGAACAGGACATGCAGGATTGCTACTTGCGCTACTCCATGAGCGTGATTGTGGCCCGCGCCTTGCCCGACGCCCGTGACGGTTTCAAGCCGGTGCACCGCCGCGTCATGTTCAGCATGCACAAGTTGGGCGTGGTTCCCAACAAGGCGACAGTCAAGAGTGCCCGTATCGTGGGTGACGTGATCGGTAAGTACCACCCCCATGGCGACTCCGCTGTTTATGAGACCTTGGTCCGTATGGCCCAGGATTTCTCCCTGCGCTACCCGCTGGTGTTCGGTCAGGGTAACTTCGGCTCTATCGACGGTGACGGCGCTGCCGCCATGCGTTACACCGAAGCCAAGATGAACAACCTGGGCGCCCTGATGCTGGAGGACCTGGAAAAGGACACCGTGGACATGGGACCCAACTACGACGAGTCCCTGGAAGAGCCGCTGGTGCTGCCTTCGGCGCTTCCCAACATGCTGGTGAACGGTACCACGGGTATTGCCGTGGGTATGGCCACCTCCATGGCTCCCCACAACCTGCGTGAAATCGCGAACGCCATCCATGCGGTGGCCATGAACCCCGAGATTCCCGACGAGGACCTGCTACAGCTGGTGACGGGCCCGGACTTCCCTACGGGGGCGGTGATTTGTGGACGTGCGGGTATCCGTGACGCCTACCTGACAGGGCACGGCCGTGTGCGCGTGCGCGCCCGTACCGAGGTGGAAACCGACAGCAAGGGCAAGCCCCGCATTCTGGTGACCGAGATCCCTTACATGGTGAACAAGGCGGAACTCTGCAAGAAGATTGCGGAACTGGTCCGCGAGAAGCGTGTGGACGGCATTACCGACATCCGCGACGAATCCAACCGCGAAGGCATGCGGATTGTGATTGAACTGCGTCGAGACGCCGTTGCCGAAGTGGTGCTGAACAACCTGTACAAGAACACCCAGTTGCAGACCACCTTCAGCATTTACAACTTGGCCCTGGTGAATAACCTGCCCAAGCTCTTGACCCTCAAGGAACTGATTCAGGTCTATGTGGACCACCGCATGGACGTGATTACCCGCGCCACCCAGTTCGACCTGAAGAAGGCGGAAGCCCGCCTCCACATTATCGAAGGACTCCGCATTGCCACCCAGAATATCGACGAGGTGGTGCAGATTATCAAGAACAGCAAGACCACGGAAGTGGCGAAGCAGAACCTGCAGGCCCGCTTCAACCTGGACGACATCCAGTCCCAGGCCATTGTGGATATGCGTCTTGCCCAGCTCACCGGCCTGAACTTGGAAAAGTTGGAAGCGGAATACAACGAGCTTATCGCCACCGTGGCCGACCTGAAGGACATTCTCGCCAAGCGGGAACGCCGTATCGCCATCGTGCTGGAAAAGCTGGATGCCGTGGTGTCCAAGTTCGGCGACGAACGCCGCACCAGCATCGAAGATTCTGTAGATGACCTGGACTACGAAGACCTGATTGCCGAAGAGGAACAGGTGATTACCCTGAGCAAGGAAGGCTACATCAAGCGCCTGCCCATTGATACCTTCAAGGCCCAGAACCGCGGCGGCAAGGGAATTATCGGCGCGACCCTCAAGGACGAGGACAACGTGGACCAGATTTTCACGGCCAGCACCCACAGCTACCTGCTGGTGTTCACCAACAAGGGCCGTGCCTACTGGACCAAGGTTTACCGCCTGCCCGAAGGCACCCGCAACGGCAAGGGTCGCCCCATCATCAACTTCGTGGGACTTACCGAAGGCGAAAAGGTGCAGGCCATTGTGCCGGTCCGCAAGTTCGGCGGTTTTTTCTGCCTGGTGTTTGCCACCAAGAAGGGCATCATCAACAAGATGGACCTGACCCTGTTCAGCCGCCCCCGTAAGGCCGGCGTGAACGCCATCCGTCTGGACGAAGACGACGAACTGGTGAAGGTGCAGCTGGTGGGCATGACCGAAGAGGAATACAAGGCTTCGCTGAATGCCAGCGACGCTGACGATGCTGTGGAGCAGGCCGCCGAGACTGCCGAAGCTGAAGTGGCCGAAGGGGAGGACGGTTCCGAAGATGTTGAAGGCCGCCCGATCCCGAAGGACCTGCTGATGCTTGCCACCCGAAACGGCCAGGCCCTGACGTTCCCCATTACCTGCTTCCGCCCCATGGGCCGTGGAACCCACGGCGTGCGCGGTATCAAGCTTGCCGAAGGCGACGAGGTGATTTCGCTCCTGTGGCTCAAGGCGGGCAACAAGGTGCTCACCATTACCGAAAACGGTTTCGGCAAGCGCAGCGAGCCGGGTACCTACCGCATTACCCGTCGTGGCGGCAAGGGCGTTATCAACCTGAAGGTCACCGACAAGATCGGTCCTGCCGTGTTCGTGGAAAGCGTCGCCGACGACTACGACTTGATCATTACCAGCCGCGAAGGCCAGGTGATCCGCATCAAGGCCGCCGACATCCGCCTCACGGGCCGCAATGCCCAGGGTGTGAAGGCCATTAGCCTCCGCGAAGGTGACGTGGTGCAGGACGCTACCGCTCTCCCCAGTGTGGAAGACATCGAGCAGGACAGCGCCGAGGCCAAGGAGACCTTCGACCACGTGGAAGGCGTTCAGGTAGAGGACGACTCTTCGGAGGAATAGTCTGGATTGTTGCTCCGATAGAGCTTGATCAAGTTGTCATGCCCGCGCAGGCGGGCATCTCCTTGAAAAACGCGAAAATCGCCCCGAATTTGTCATGCCCGCGCAGGCGGGCATCTCCCTGATTCCATGAAAAACGCGAAAATCGCCATCTTTACATAAATTTACGCACATTCCCGGTGACATCCGGGGATTTTTTGTATATGTTTACATTGGGATTGGATTCTGAAGAGGAGTTCAATATGCGTGTTTTACCAAAGTTCGCCAAGATGTTGACGCTCTTGTCCCTTGGTTTCCTTTCCACACAGGCCTTGGCCCAGAATTTCTGCAATGCGACCCATTCGGGAACGAGCATAAGAAAAACCGAATCCTGGGCGAAGGACTATATCGGTGATTACAACTATGAGATTTGGTACGATGGTGGCAACAATTCAGCCACTTTCTATTCTGATGGTTCGTTTTCTTGTGAATTCTCCAATACCAAAGATTACCTTTGCCGAAGCGGTTATGCATATGATATGACCAAGACATGGCAGGAACTGGGGCACCTATATGCTGATTTCAGTGTGAAGATGAGCAATCTGAACAATATCGGCTACTCGTATATTGGTGTTTATGGTTGGTCCAATGACCCGCTGATAGAATACTACATCGTTGACACATGGGGAAGCCAGTACAGGCCGGAATGGATGCAATACAAGGGCACGATTACCGTTGATGGTGCTGAGTACGATCTCTATTATCACCGTCAGATTAACCAGCCGGCTATCAATGGAAATGCTGACTTTGATCAGTATTTCAGCATCCGTAAGCAAAAGCGTTCTTGCGGTACCATTGATATTACAAAGCACTTTGAAGAATGGGACAAGGTTGGTTGGAAGTTGGGAAAGATGTATGAAGCCAAGGTTTTGGGTGAAGGTGGAAATACTAATGGCGGTGCTTCGGGGTCCTTTGACTTCAACTATGCTAAAGTTCGTGTTGGTGGCGGTTCCACACCCACATCCAGTTCCAGCGTAAACAATCCTGCCAGCAGTTCTGCCGTGGTCAATCCTGTTGAAGTTACGAATATTCCTGGAACGGTGGAACTAGAAAACTATGCAACTAGCGGTGGTGACGAAGTGACTGTCTATGGAAACATCGTGGGTGAAATTAAGCCGGGCGCATGGTTGGAATACCCTATGTCGGTTACTTCGGCCGGGATTTACACGGTTGATCTCCTTGCCGCTCGACAAGACGACCAGAATCGTACGACAACCGTAGACATTTCCGTGGATGGAAAAGCGGTGGCCTCCATTACGGGCATATTGACCACCGGTTGGAACGATTACGATAGTTTTACGGCTGAAACGACAAACCTTACTGCTGGTTCCCATACCCTTCGCGTGACCTTTGCCGGGGGCTACGTGAATGTGGACAATCTCAAGTTCACCAAGAAAACCACGGCATCATCTTCTTCTGCAAATCAGTCCTCGTCTTCCGTGAAGCAGTCTTCGTCTTCTGCAAAGTTGTCTTCGTCGTCTGCTCTGGTGCAGTCGTCTTCGTCTGCACAGGCGGAATCCTCTGCGTCGGTAGAATCTTCTTCATCTGCCCTGGAAATTTCTTCCGCTACTGCGGAAGGTTCCTCCTCCTCGGAAGTGTCCTCCGCCGCTATGGAAATATCCTCGTCTGCCATCGGAGAATCCTCGTCGTCTGTCGGGCAGTGGTATTCCTCTGCCACCATGGCCATGACAAAGGTGCAGTTCCTGATAGAAGGTAACAGGAATTTGCAGGTGTTTGACATGCAGGGACGCTTCTTGGGTCGCGTTACCGTGGCGCAGGGAACCTCCCTGGAACAGGTTCTTCTTGCCATGTTCCAGAAGCCGGGCGCTTATCTGGTCAAGCAGGGCGGTCGTCTGACGCAGGTTCGAGTGACTCGATAACCCCAAAAACGTCAAAAACCACATTTTGTCATGCCCGCGCAGGCGGGCTTCTCCCTGATTCTAGGAAAAACGCGAAAATCGCCCCGAATTTGTCATGCCCGCGCAGGCGGGCATCTCCTTGAAAAAAAGCGAAAATCGCCATCTTTACATAAATTTACACACTCCCCCGGTGACATCCGGGGATTTTTTGTATATGTTTATATTGGGATTGGATTCTGAAGAGGAGTTCAATATGAAAAAGGGATATTTTTCGGTCGGGACAGCTGCTCTGCTATCCCTTGGTCTTTTCACCTCACAAACGCTGGCCCAGGATTTCTGTAGTACGACTACTCATTCTGGACAATCCGCAAGGACAAGCGGAACCCGAAACGGCGAAGAGTACCAGACCATCAGCAAGATTGGCGACTATAATTACGAGTTGTGGTATCGTGGCGGCAATGGTGCTAGTTCTGCCACTTTCTATTCTGACGGTTCCATGGAGTGTATCGCTAAGAATAGCGATGACTATTTGTGCCGTTCGGGATTGTCCTTTAACTCGGACAAGTCTTACACGGAACTTGGACACATGTATGCCGATTTCAAAGTGTCCATGAGTGGTCAACAGAATATCGGATACTCCTTCATCGGTATTTATGGTTGGTCAGAAAACCCCATGATTGAGTACTACATCGTGGACAACTGGGCCAGTCAGTATAAACCAGGTGGAACGGGTTGGGGTTGGACCAAAAAGGGCGAATACACTGTCGATGGCGCAAAGTATGAAGCGTGGACTCATACTCAGGTTGATCAGTGGGCTCTTCACGGAAAGGCCACTTTTGAGCAGTTCTATGGTGTTCGTGAATCCGCTCGTGCTTGCGGAACTATTGACATTACAAAGCACTTTGAAGAGTGGGCGAAACTCGGTATGAATCTTGGCAAGATGTATGAAGCCAAAGTTCTTGGTGAAGTTGGTAATGGTAGCGGAACTGCCTCTTGCAACTTTGACTTCCCCGTGTCGCGAGTGTATATAGGAACTGCCCCTACGCCTTCTTCTAGCGCCTCCACGAATCCCACAAGCTCCGCTTCTACCCCCACTTCTAGCGCTGCTGCACAGACCGCTGTAGGAACTTTGCCCGGAAAGATTGAATTCGAAGACTACCAGAACAAGGACGGAGACTTCACCAATGGCGGAACTTACCTGGGAGACATTGAACCCGGTAACTGGGCCGAATATACGGTGAACGTCACCTATACTGGAACCTATACCTTTGAACTCTCCGCCGCCAGAGGCGATGATCAGAACCGCACCACTTCCATTGACCTCGTCGTAGATGGGACAAACGTGGGCACGATTTCGGATATCCTGACAGACGGTTGGGATGACTACAAGTCCTTCACCGGGGTGACCACGTCCCTTTCTGCAGGGACCCACACCCTCCGCGTAGAATTTACCGGTGGCTACGTGAATGTGGACAACATCACCTTTACCGAAAAGGATGTGGACAAGGGTTCCAAGTACGAACCGCCTGCATCCATCCGCAATGTCCATCTCTCCTTGAATAGCGACAAGGACCTTCAGGTGTTCGACATGCAGGGCCGTAATTTGGGCCGCTTGAGCGTCACTGCAGGCGCTTCTCTCCAGGATGCACTATTCGCAAGGTTCCACAAGTCTGGCATCTACCTGGTCAAGCAGGGTAGCAAGATGACCAGGGTCCGCGTTACTCGCTAATTGTCATGCCGCACTTGCTGCGGCATCTCTTTTTTAATCATACAAAAAAGTCACGGCAAAACCGTGGCTTTTTTATTTGTGAATTGGAGATGCCCGCCTTCGCGGGCATGACAGGTGCAATTACTTTTTCTTGCTTTTAGACTTTGCGGTCTTCTGTGAGCAAAAAACGCCTGATATTAACCAGGCGCGGTTACGACCTTTGGCCACTTAGCGCTTTAGCGCTTATGTGGACATGGCCACCTTTAGGTGGGAGCAAAGTCAGGCCAGATTACTTTTTCGTGCTTTTAGACTTTGCGGTCTTTTTAGGGGGGTGAGCCGCAATCTTCTTCACGCTCTTGTCAGCCTCTTCTTCGGCCTTGAACATGGCTTCGATGGCTTCCAGAGCGCCGTTGGGGTCTTCCTCGATGATTTCGGAGGCTTCGTCCACCAGTTCGGCAAACTTGTCGTACCAGTCGGCAAAGATTTCCACTTCCAGGCGGTCCACGCCGGGCACCGTGAGGCGGGCTCCACAGCATTCGCCAATGCGGTCGATGTACTTGGCCATCTGGGGCTTGAGGAGCGTGAGGTCCAGACCGTCCAGGTCTTCGGGCTCGAACCAGACGCCGTCCACATCGGAATCGTCGTCGTCCTTCGCCTTCTTGCCTTTCTTGCCTTCGCACTTACCGCACTTGCTCTGGCCATCGCAGCAGCAGTCGTCGTTGCCGTACAGCGCCATGTATTCTTCGTCGTCCATGCCGCTGTCGTAGTAGAACTCGTCATCTTCGAGGTAGAGTTCTTCCACGAAGATTCCCTTGGCGCCCAACGTCTTGGCTGCGGCGATGAATTCCTTGAGGTCGCCACCGAAGTAGCGTGTGGAGGCGGCTTCCTCGTTCAGGGTCTGAACGGGAATGGGGGAGAGCTTCTGCTTCTTGATGTAGTCGCAGATGATTTCGCTAATGGATTTATTCTTTGCCATGGGATTCTCCTGTTAAAAAGGTTTGAGGTTTGAGGTCGCTTCGCTTTGAGGTCGGTCGCCGGAGGCTCCCTTTGGGTAAAACATCTCGTACTTTATTTTACCTCAGAGCATCCGCAGGATGCGACCTCACTTCTCAAAGCACCGTAGGTGCGAGCCCATTCCTAAATATGGTACTTCTTCAGGCTCTCAGCTTTTTCATTGATGAGCTTCATGATGCGGGCCACGGCTTCGTCACCGCGGGCGGTATCCTTCACGCTCGTCATCGGCTGGAAGAGCGGGCTGTTGAACATGGTTCCCAGCGGAATCGGGTTCTTGCGGCAGAAGGTCGCTTCCACGTAGTCGCGAGCGGCGTCCTGCAGGTCGTCGCACTTCTGGAATTCACCGGCCTGGAATGCCTTGTAGAGGTCCACGAAAATCTTTGCCGCTTCGGGAATGTTCGCCGTTGCGCTCACGAGGCCCGTGCCACCCATTTCCAGCATGTCGATAAAGAATCCGTCTTCACCGCTGAGCACGGCAAAGTCGTTGTTCTTCGTCTCGTTAATCACGCGCTTCGTGTCTTCGTGGAACTTTTCGCCAATGCGGAAATCGACCGCCTGCTTGAGTCCGATGATGTTCTTGTCTTCGGAAAGGGCGATGAGGGTGTCGGGGTGAACGTAGCTGGCGGTACGGCCCGGCACGTTGTAAATGATGATCTTCGCGCCCGTTTCGGAACTGAGGGTCTTGAAGTGCTTCTCGATGCCTTCCTGGGAGGGGTTGTTGTAGTAACCCGTGACGCAGAGGACCGGGACTTCCGCAATCTTCAGGACTTCTTCGATCATCTCCACGGATTCGCGGGTGCAGTTGCTGCCGGCACCTGCAATCACCGGCACGCGGCCGTCCACATAGTCCAGCGTGAACTTGATGATGTCGAGGTGCTGCTTGTGGGTGACCGTCGCACTCTGGCCCGTGGTTCCCACGGGAAGAATGCCGGAAACACCGGAAGCGATAAGGTCGTCAATCATCTTCTCCATCTTCTTGTAGTCGACGGAGTTGCGGAGACACTTGGGATCGTCGTTCATCAGCGGGGTGAACAACGCGGGGAAAACACCAGTAAGTTGAGAAGCTTTTGTAATCTGCATAGTGGCCATAATGTAGTAAAAAGGGGCTAGGGGTATGAGGTGTGAGGTCGGGCCTGCGGCCCTTTGAGGTATGGGGTGTGATGGGGACAAATGGTGTCATCCTCGCGCCCTGTGGTGAGCGAAGTCGAACCAAGGCGAGGATCCGTTTGAGGTGAGTTTTTTGTTATTGGTGTTAGAAGTTTGATGCTAGAGGAAACGGATGTGCTTAACTTGTTCTCTGACAATCAATTACGAAAGATTAGCGAGGCCTTACGCCGGTGATATCGAAAACGGGGGCCAAAAGCCCTTGTTTTAGCGCTTATTCAGTTGCCCAAAGGCAAATATTTTTCTCTATTTGTTCGCGGTTTTAGACTGTTCGTGGAATTTTTCCCATGGAACCGAGGATTTAGGTCCGAGATGTTCAGGAGAAGTTCCGTAAGCGAACGGCTATTTTTATAAAGAGGTTTATTTGGATAACAGGGAAAAGCTGGATGCCCTCATAGCCGAGGCCTGCGGGTTCGCGGGAGTCTCCTTGGTAGAAATGGACATGTTCCGCGCAGGCAAGCGCCGGACCGTGCGTTTGTATATAGACAAGCCCGAGGGCGTTTCTATTGACGATTGTTCCAAGGTGAGTAGGCACTTGTCCGACGCTCTGGACCTGGACCCCGAAGTTATCGAAGGCGCCTACACGCTGGAAGTGTCGTCGCCGGGGCTTGACCGCCCCCTCAAGTCGGTCGCAGATTTGCTCCGCAACAAGGGTCGCACCATCAGGGTGACCCGCAGTACCGGCAAGCCCCTGACCGGAAAGCTTTTGGATGCGGACGAGGATAATTTGACGCTGGCCCTCAAGGGAAACGCCGGAAACGTGGTCGTTCCCAGGTCCGAGGTGTTGGTCGCCAAGGTGGATGTACAAATATAATAGGAAGGTCAATTCATGAAAAATGAACCGAAAGTCAATTTGCTCGAAGCCCTGAAGGCCGTTGTAGATGCCAAGAACATGGATGATTCCGTGGTGCTGAACGCCTTGAAGCAGGCTTTGATTTCTGCCGCCAAGAAGTATCTCCACGTAGATAAGAAAATTGACGTGGAAATCACCGAGGACGAAGTCCACGTGTTCCTCCGTGCCAAGGTGGTGGACGACTATCCGGACTACGACCCCAGCATGACCGCCGAAGAAGTGGAAAAGTTGGACGAAGAATACATGCTGGTTCCCGAGGCCCAGGAATTCGACGAAGACGCACAGCCCGGCGACCTGCTCGAAATGGAAGTCCCGACCACCACCTTCGGTCGTCAGGCCATTCAGACCGCCAAGCAGCTCTTGACCCAGCAGATTCGCGATGCCGAACGCCAGAAGATTCTGGATACCTACAAGGGCCGTATCGGCACCATGATCAGCGGCGAAGTGCTCCGCCTCGAAGGCCGCAACGTGATCGTAAGCCTCGGCAAGCAGACCGAAGCCGTGATTCCGCCCCGCGAACAGATTAGCCATGAACGCTTGGGTCAGGGCCAGTCCGTGAAGGCCGTGATTGCCCGCGTAGAGGAATCCTCCAAGAACGGTGCCCAGGTGGTGCTGTCCCGCGCCAGCGGTGATTTCCTCAAGGAGTTGTTCCGCCAGGAAGTTCCGGAAATTTACGAAGGCTCCGTGGAAATCAAGGGTGTGGCCCGTGAACCCGGTTACCGTGCAAAGATTGCCGTGTTCTCCCGCGACGAAAAGATTGACCCGGTTGGCGCCTGCGTTGGCATGAAGGGTGCTCGCGTGCAGACCATCGTCCGCGAACTGGGTAACGAACGTATCGACATCGTTCACTGGAACGAAAATCTGGACGTGTTTATCACTCGCGCCCTTGCTCCGGCCAACATCGTGAAGCTTACCGAAGTTCCCGGCACCCAGCGCGTGGTGGTGGTCATCAACGACGAGAACCTGGCTCAGGCTATCGGCAAGAACGGCCAGAACGTGAAGCTGGCCGCCACGCTGGTGGGTCGCGACCTGGATGTGTTTGGCGAAAAGGAATGGTCCGAAAAGTCCGACGCCGAGAAGGCCGAGGTCATGACTCCTCGCGAACAGGAACTCCGCCGCAACGCTCACCGTGCAGAGAGCCTCTTTGCCAATGCCGGTTCCGAGGATTCCACCGAAGAAAACGCCAGCGAAGCCCAGGAGACCACTGGAGAAAACGCCTAGGGAAAAGTTTTCGGCAGGGGATTTTTAAAAAGGATTAGATAGGCTTTTAATGAGTATGGAAGATCAAATCAAACCGACGGACTGGGCACAAGAACACGGACTGAAAGTGGACGTGGTCATGAAGCTGCTGAGAGATGCAGGTGTCACTGTCCGTACCCAGGTGTCCAAGGTGGCCGCCTCGGATTACGAGAAGATTGAAGAGGCTGCCGCTGTTGAGAAACAGAAGCAGGATTCCAGGAGTAAGAACCTGAAGAGCACTTCGTCTTCGGAATCCCAGGAAAGCACGCCCAAGAAAAAGTCCGCCACGGAAACCGTGACGGTCAAGAACGGTGTGACTATCCGCCGCATCAAGGCTACAAAGCCCAAGGCCACTACGGAAAAGCCCGCTGCGACAAAGACCAAGGCTGTGGCCAAGGCCGAAGATGCTTCGACAAGCTCAGCAACCGGTACGCCGAAGGCTCCCGAAGTTGCTGCCGCTCCTAGCCCAGTTGCCCCTGCAGAGACACCGAAGGCTCCTGAAGTCGCCGCGCCTGTAGCCGAAGCTCCTGCAAAGCCTGCGGAACCTGCCAAGGAAACTCCCGCCGAGGTAAAGCCCGAAGTCAAGGCCGAAGCCCCTGTAAAGACAGACCCGAAGCCTACGGCTGTGGCGAAGCCCGCTCCTGCAAAGCCTGCAGAACCCACCATGATGACCTCTTCTACGGAGCTGAAGCAGCCTCCCATGAAGGCCCAGGTGTTCAAGCCCGATGCGGCAATCCTTGCCCGTATCGCCAAGTCCCAGCAACAACAGCAGGCTGGGCGCGGTCCTAACAACCGCCGTCCGGGCGGCCCCGGCGCTCGCGGCCAGGGTAATGCCCAGGGCTACACGGGAACCTTTGGTCCTCGCAATGCCGGCAACGGTCAGGACAATCGTGGCGGCAATTTCCGCGGCGGCCAGAATGGCGGTCGCGGTGGTTTCGGCGGAGGCCGCTCCAGCGGATTCTCCGGCGGTTCTATGCAAGACGCCTTCAACGCCAGTAACGGCGGTGTCGGTTTTGGCGGTGCCTCTTCCCAGGGTGGAAAGGGCGGTAACGCCAAGGGCCAGAACGGCCGTCATGGTAACGACAAGAACCGTCGTGGAAACGGTCGCGACAGGCAGGAACAGCAGAAGGAACAGCAGCAGGAAATGGTTCGCCAGAACGTTTCCCGCGTGATGGCCGACTTGTCCAAGAAGCCCGTCAAGAAAGTTTATCGCAAGGAACACAACGACAATGGTTCCGGCGAAGAGAAGAAGATTCTCAAGACCTCTGACTTTATTACCGTGGGCGAACTGGCCGGTCTTATGGACCAGATGCCTGCCCGCGTCATTGCGAAGTGCATGGAAATGGGCATGATGGTGACCATCAACGCCCGCCTGGACTTCGAGACCATCCAGATTCTGGCCGACGAGTTCGGCTACGAAGCACAGTTGATGGAAGAATACGAAGAAGCGGTTCTCGGCGTGGAAGAAGAATCCGAAGAGAACCTGCAGCCCCGCCACCCGGTGGTGACGGTGATGGGCCACGTGGACCATGGTAAAACCTCCTTGCTGGACTGGATCCGCAAGACTCACGTGGTGTCCGGTGAATCCGGCGGCATTACCCAGCATATCGGTGCCTACGAGGTGACGACTAAGCAGGGTAAGGTGACCTTCCTGGATACTCCGGGTCACGAGGCCTTCAGCGCCATGCGTGCCCGCGGTTCTCAGGTGACCGACGTGATTGTGCTGGTGGTGGCCGCCGACTCCATGGTGATGCCCCAGACGGTGGAATCTATTGAACTGGCCAAGCGCGAAAATGTGCCCATGGTGGTTGCCATCACGAAGATTGACTTGCCTACGGCCAACCCCGACAAGATTCGTGCCCAGCTGGCCGAACGCGGTGTCGAGGTGGAACAGTGGGGTGGCCAGACCAGCTGTATCGAAGTGTCCGCCCGTACGGGTCAGGGCATGGACCAGCTGCTGGAAACGCTTGCTCTCGAAGCCGAAGTGCTGGAACTCAAGGCCAACCCCAACGCACACGCCAAGGGTGCCGTGGTGGAATCCAAGCTGGACGTGGGCAAGGGCTCCATGGCTACCATCCTTGTGCAGAACGGTACCCTCCATGTGGGTGACCCGTTTGTCTGCGGTATCTACGCCGGTAAGGTCCGTGCCATGTTCAACGAGCGCGGCGAACAGATGAAGGTGGCACCTCCCTCTGCACCTTGCCAGGTGCTGGGCTTTGACGGCACGCCTCAGGCTGGTGACGACCTGATTGTGGTGGACGACGAAAAGACCGCCCGCGAAATTGCAAGCAAGCGGCGCATGGCCGCCCGTGAACGCGACCTCCGCGCCCGTAGCACCATTTCTCTGGAATCCAAGTTCAACGAACAGAAGGAAGGCAAGCTTTCCGAACTGAACCTTATCGTCAAGGCCGACGTGGGCGGTTCTGCCGAAGCTCTGGCTTCTTCTCTGGAAAAACTTTCCAACAGGGAAGTGAAGGTGAACATCATCCGCAAGGGTGTGGGCGCCATTACGGATTCCGATATCCTGTTTGCTACAACTGCCCAGGCCATCATTATTTCCTTCCACCTGATGCCTTCGCTCTCCGTGCGCGAAATGGCTCAGAAGGAAGGTATTGAAATCCGCAACTACCGCGTGATTTACGACTGTATCGAAGACATCAAAAACGCCGTGGAAGGCCTGTTGAAGCCCACCCTCAAGGAAGAACTTGTGGGCGAAGCCGAAATTCGCCAGGTGTTCAAGATTCCGAAGGTGGGTCTCATTGCCGGCTGTATGGTTACCGACGGCGAAGTGGACCGCACAAGCCACGTTCGCGTGTACCGCAATGGCGTGGAACTGGGAACCACTGTGGTCCAGTCCCTCAAGCGCATGAAGGACGACGTGAAGACGGTGGTTCGCGGATTCGAATGCGGTATTGGCCTCAAGGGTTACGACGACATCAAGGAAGGCGACAGCCTGATCTTCTTCAAGGAAGTCACCGTTGCCCGTACCCTGAAGGACGTGGCCCGCGAAGAAGCCGAGGAGAAGGCGAAGAAGGCGGCAGAAGAAAGTGCTACGTAGTGATGAGGTCGTGCTTCGCACTTTGAGGTGTGAGGTCGCGACCTTTGGTCGCTCTGAGAAGATTCAGGCGCTAAAGGTGCGATTATAAAAAGCTCAATCCTCAAAGGGAGTCGTAAGACGACCGTCCTCAAACCTCATACCTTTTAGTATCAATGAGTAGAAGAACCGACAGATTAGATGAGCAGTTCCGCGAGGAAATCGGCAAGCTTTTGCAGAAAGGCCTGAAGGACCCTCGCGTGAGCAGCCTTGCAAGCATTACCCGGGTGACCATCACCGAGGATTTGAGCTATGCGAGGATTCTCGTGTCCGTCATGGGCACCGACAAGGAAAAGCGTGACACCCTGGTGGGGCTGAACAACTCCGCCGGCTTTATTCGTGGAGTCCTGGGCAAGGCCCTCAAGATCCGGAAGATTCCGGAGCTGAACTTTGTTCTGGATGAGAACCTGGAACACGCCATGCGTATCGAATCCATCTTGGCCGAACTGAAGCAGAAGGGGGAACTCTAGCTTGACTCCTTCTGGATTTGTCCTGCTGGACAAGAATCCCGGTGAAACTTCTTTCAAGGCCCTTTTCCCGCTGAAAAGGGTCTTTTCTACAAAGCGCGTGGGTCATGCGGGTACTTTGGACCTGCGGGCATCGGGCCTGATTGTGGCCGCCATCGGACGTGCCACCCGGTTGCTTCCTTTTGTGGAGGCCAAGGACAAGTGCTATACCTTCCGGCTCCATCTGGGCTACGAGACCGACACACTGGAATGGGACGGGGATGTGGTGGCTCAGGGGGACGCGCGTGCAATAAACCGTGCCGCTCTCGAGGCGGTTCTCCCGCAGTTTACAGGCGACATCGACCAAATTCCTCCGCGGTATTGCGCCGTAAAAATCGATGGTCGCCGTGCCAGCGACTGGGCGGAACGGGGCAAGGATTTCGAGATGAAACCCCGCCGAATCCACATCGAGTCCCTGAAAGTCGTAGGCGAGGGCGGCGTCACCGAAGGTTGCTCCGGCAAGTGCTTTGCCACCTTCGATCTGGAATGCGTCTGTTCCAAGGGAACCTACATTAGGTCTCTTGGGCGGGACTTGGCACACGCCCTGGGAACTTTCGGCTGCGTTTCCCAGATTCGCCGCCACCGCATAGGGAACATCACCCTGGACAATGCGGTCAAGGGCGAGAACCTGACGGCCGAAAACCTGGTGCCGGTAGATAAAGTTCTAGATTATCCAGTGTTGCGTCTGGACGATACCCAGATGGGGATTATCCGCAAGGGCAGCTGGCTTCCCTGGAAAACGCCTGTAGAGGGCGTAGGGCCCGAAGGTCACGTGTTCGTGGCCAACGGGGTAGGCGAAGTCCTTTCCCTTTGCAGGTTCGAGCCTGGGCGCATTTGCCCAAAATTTTATTTAGGTGAGGATAAGTAAGGGAGATCCCCGCCTTCGCGGGGATGACAGAAAGAAAGTCGGGGATGACAAGGTAAGAAACGAATGTTGGTGAATGTGAAACAGAGAAGAGCCATAACCATGGGAAATTTTGACGGGTGCCACCTGGGTCACCAGGCGCTGTTCCGTTCCCTGAAGGCCGTGGCCGAGGTAAACGGCTTGGTGCCCACCGTCATCAGTTTCGAACCCCATTCCAACTACGTGCTCCGTGAACCCGGAGATCCCTTGCTCCTTACCACCACCAAGGAAAAACGTGAATTCGTGGAGAGCCTGGGCCTGGAATTCTTGGTGATGCCCTTCACGAAGGAACTGGCGAGACTCCCTTTTGATGAATTTGTCCGTAAAGAGTTGATTGAAAAGCGGGGCGTGTGCTCTATGTTCTTTGGTCATGACCATTGCTTCGGTGCGGGAGGCAAAGGCAACTACGAGACCATTACGGCGGCGTTTCCCGAGCTTTCTACCCAGATGCTTTCCATTGTGCTCTACAAGGGGGAGCGGGTCAGCTCTTCGGCGGTGCGCAACGCCCTTTTGAACGGAGACGTGGACCGTGCCCAGACTTACCTGGGCAGGCCTTACCGTCTGTCTGGAACGGTGGTGGAGGGCAAGCGCCTGGGGCACACCATCGGGTTTCCGACGGCGAACCTGCAGGTGGAACCTTACAAGTTCTTGCCCAAGATCGGGGTCTATGTGGCCTCGGCAAGGCTCGATTCCGAAAGGATTTTCCGTGCGGTGGTGAACATCGGCATGCAGCCCTCTACGGGCAATCACCAGCTGGCCATCGAGGCCTATATTCTGGACTTTGACGAAGACATTTACGGCAAGCCCCTTTCCTTGGATTTGCTCACCTACCTCCGGCCCGAGCAGAAGTTTGCAAGCCTTGAAGATTTGGTGCGCCAGATCGGCATGGACGCCGACACCGCCCGACACTACAACGGAAACCACTGGGCGGAATAAAAGCCTAATTCGTTGATTGTCAAGGTGTTACGGAATCGCCGTTTGGCGGACTGTAAAATCGGGGTATAAAGTGGCTGCTTCTAGGCGGCCTTTTTTCATTTAATGAAACTTCGAAATTCCTTGAAAAACCCCGTTTTTTCTATCTTTTCAGCCGAATTTTATGAGGAAACCCTTATGACTGATGTGGCAGAAAAGCCGAATTTCATAACGTCCTCCCTTGACTTTTTGGTCAACTGGGGCCGTACGAATTCCCTTTGGCCGTTCCCCTACGGTACGGCCTGTTGCGCGATTGAGTTTATGAGTACCGAGGTGGGCCGTTACGACCTTTCCCGTATCGGTTCGGAATACGTGCGCTTTACCCCGCGCCAGTCCGACGTGCTTCTGGTGTCCGGGACCATTACCTACAAGCAGGCCCCCATCCTCAAGCGCATCTACGAGCAGATGGCCGAACCCCGCTGGGTGATTGCCATGGGTGCCTGCGCCTGCTCCGGCGGATTTTACGACTGCTACTGCACCGTGCCGGGTATCGACCACATCATCCCCGTCGATGTGTATATCGGCGGCTGTCCCAGCCGCCCGGAGGCCTTCTTCGACGCCATGTTCGACCTGCAAAAGAAGATCAAGGACGAGTCCTACATGAAACAGCGCACCGAGCGGGTCAAGGAACAGCTGGAAATGATCAAGGCGAAGACCGCAGAGGCTAAGGAAGAGGCCCGCGAGTTTGCCCACGAGAAGGTTGCCGAGTTCAAGGAACTGGTGGCCGAAAAAGAAAAAGAGTTTGTTGAACAGACCCAGTTCTGGAAGAGGTAGAAGATGGTGAACGTAGATGAAATCTTCTCCGTCCTGGAGGAAAAGTTTGGTGCGACGAAGGAGTCCAAGGACAAGTGGACGGTGACGGCGATTGTGCCTGCCGCCTATCTGCACAATGCGGTCCAGTTCCTTCGCGACGAGTCGGCTATCAAGTTCGAGATGCTGGTAGATATCGCCGGTGTCGATTACCTGACTTACCCCAATCACGAAGGGCCCCGCTTTGCGGTGGACTACGCCTTCAAGAGCATGTCCACTCCCGGTGCCCGGATTCGTCTGAAGGTGCAGGTTCCCGAAGCCGACCTGAATGTCCCCACCCTTACGGACCTGTATGCCAACGCCAACTGGTACGAGCGCGAAGTGTTCGACCAGTTCGGGATTGTGTTCACGGGCCATCCGGACCTCCGCCGCCTGTTGAACCATGTGGAATTTGTGGGCCATCCGCTCCGCAAGGATTACCCTGCCCAGAAGCGTCAGTGGCTTTCTACCAACGACTACTTGCTCCCCGCTTTGGAAAAGCGTCTGGAGGTGCTTGGCTACAGGGTTGTCCAGCGCAGCAAGGAAGTGGAAACCGTGGATAACGAATTTTTGGAAGGGAGTATCAAAGAATGATTGTACTGGATCATAGAGGCAAGAGACAGAGCCTGATGCCCCTGAACGTGGGCCCGAGCCACCCGGCCACTCACGGCTGCTTGCGCTTTTTAACGGCCATGGACGGCGAAACCATCGTTGCAAGCGTCGAAGAAATCGGCTACCTCCACCGCGGGTTCGAGAAGATGGTGGAACGGGGCACCTGGCAGCAGGTGGTTCCTTACACTGACCGCTTGAACTATTGCTCCGCCATCATGAACAACATAGCCTACTGCCGTGCGGTAGAGAATATGTTTGGCGTAGAAATCACGGAACGCTGCAAGGTGCTCCGCGTAATTGTGAACGAACTTAGCCGTATCAACGACCACTTTGTGTGCGTGGCGGCGGCTTTCCAGGACCTGGGCGGCACGACCCCGTTCATGTATGCCTTTAACCCCCGTGAAGAAATCATGTGCATCTGGGAAAAGCTCACCGGTGCGCGCCTGACCAACAGCTACTCCCGTATCGGCGGCCTTGCCCGCGACAGCTACGACGGCTTTGAGCAGGATGTCCTTGCGGCCCTCGATTCTACCGAGAAGGCCCTGAAGGATTTGCATGCCTGCCTGGACCGTAACCGTATCTTCTTGGACCGTACCGTGGGCATCGGCAAGATTTCTGCCGAGAAGGCCATCAGCTACGGCTGGACTGGCCCCTGCCTCCGCGCCTGCGGTGTCGCATCTGACCTTCGCAAGGATGAACCCTACTACGATTACGAGACCTACGACTGGGAAGTGGTGGTGGGCACTCAGGGCGACTGCAACGACCGTCTGCAGGTCCGCCTCGCCGAAATCGAAGAGTCCATGAAGATTGTGCGCCAGGCCCTGAAGCGCCTTACGCCAGGGCCCATCGACATCGTCGATCCACGCATCCGCGTGCCCTCGCACAAGCTGGCCTACCAGGACATGGAAGGCCTGATTGGACGCTTCAAGAGTGTCTATGAAGGTATCCGCGTTCCCGAAGGGGAATACTACTGCGGGAGCGAATGTGCCAACGGCGAGCTTGGCTTCACCATCGTTTCCGACGGCTCGGGCCATCCGTACCGCATCAAGGTGCGTCCGCCTTGCCTTACGCAGTTTGCCGCATTCCACGAACTTGTGGAAGGCGGTCAGCTGGCTGACTCCATGGCCGTACTTTCGGGCCTCAACATTATCGCTGGAGAACTTGACCGATGAGAGAACATATCCAAGGTGCTGTTCAGTTTGTCTCCAATAACCGCCTGAAGTTTGACAGGCCCGCGCAGCCCATCGAAGCCCTGCCCGATCCGGGCCAGACCTTCGGTTACGTGAACAAGGCCGTTCCCCAGCCTTCTCCCAAGGAAGTGCTTGCAAAGCTCGACACTCCCGAAATCAAGGAACGCTGCGCCGACCTGCTGAGCCGCTATCCGGTGGGGCAGGGGGCTTTGCTCGAAGTGCTCTGGCTTGTGCAGGGCGTGTTCGGCTGGGTGCCTACCGAAGGTATCCGCTGGGCGGCAAATGTTTGCGGTTGCGCCCCTGCACATGCGCTGGGCGTTGCCACCTTCTATACCATGTATAACCACGCTCCCAAGGGCAAGTTCCTGTTGCAGTTCTGCCGTAACATCAGTTGCACCATCAAGGGCGCTCCGAGCCTGATTGCCTATGTGGAAAAGGCCTTGAACATCAAGACCGGCGAAACTACACCCGATGGACTTTTCACCATTCTCCAGGTGGAATGCCTGGGCAGCTGCGGCAACGGCCCCATGATGCTGGTGAACGACGATTTCGCCACCGACGTGGAAGGTGACCAGCTGGTGATGAAACCGGGTACCACCCTTACCACCGACAGCATTGACCGTATTCTCAAGTGGTGCTATGCTCACGAAGACAACATGCCCAAGCACGATGTGTTGGGCGGTATCGTCAAGGGCCACAGCGGACACCCTGGTGCTCCCGGTGCCAAGGCGAAGCCTCAGGTGGCCGACTACGCTCCTCCCTCTCCGGTGCTGAACGTGAAGGCCGAAGCCGACGACGCTGGCGCCACCCTCACCTGGAAAGGCGCTCCCGAATTCACGAAGCTGGTGGTGGAAAAGAAGAACGGCTCCAAGTGGGACGCCGTGGGCGAGCCCGGCGTGAAGGACAAGAGTTTCCTCGACGCAAGCGGCAAGGTGGGCGACGTGTACCGCATGATTGCCACTTCCGGCGAACGCACGGCGAAACCTTCCAAGGAAGCTACCGCTACTCAGAAGCCCGCGCCGGCTGAGGAGGCTAAGTAATTATGGCTGAATGTGTAAAAGTTTGTACAGCGAACTTCGGCAAGGGCGCCCAGGACATCGAAGTCTATAAGAAGCTGGGCGGCTACGCCAATATTTCCGAAAAGCTCTTCAACATGAGCCAGTTCGAACTCATCGACTACGTGCAGCGCTCTAACCTGCGCGGCCGTGGCGGTGCAGGGTTCCCCACGGGCATGAAATGGAGCTTTGTTCCCCGCAATTCCGGCAAGCCCGTGTATATCGTGGTGAACGCCGACGAAGGCGAAGGCGGAACTTTCAAGGATCATTTCTTGATGCTGGAAGACCCCCACCGTCTTATCGAAGGCCTGATTATCGCCGGTTGGGCACTGGGCAGCCGCGCGGCCTACATCTATTGCCGTGGCGAATTTTTGCCCTGCATCGAAAGCATCAACAAGGCCCTGAACCAGGCGTATGCCGCCGGTTACCTGGGTGAAAACATTATGGGCACCAAGTTCTGCTTCGACATCTTTGTCCATCGCGGAGCGGGCGCCTACATCTGCGGTGAAGAAACCGCCCTTATCAACTCCCTCGAAGGCCAGAAGGGTCAGCCCCGTCTTAAGCCGCCTTTCCCGGCGGTGAGCGGCGCCTGGAAGAGCCCCACCTGCGTGAACAACGTAGAGACCATCATGGCCCTTCCGTGGATTCTGAGCCACGAACCCGAAGAATACGCCAAGATGGGAACTCCCCGTGCCGGCGGAACCAAGGTGTTCTGTATTTCTGGCGACGTGAAGAATCCGGGTGTCTATGAAGCTCCTCTCGGCACTCCCATGATGACCATGATCAACGACTACGCCGGCGGCGTGGTGGGCGGAAACCTGAAGGCGGTGTTGCCGGGAGGTTCCTCTTGCGCTCCGCTGACCGCCGAAGAAGCCGCTGTCGCGACGATGGATTACGAATGCCTCGCCTCCATGAAGACCATGTTCGGTTCGGGCGCCATGATCGTGATCAACGATACCCACAACATGGTGGACCTGTTGAACTGCCTCGGCAACTTCTATAGTCACGAATCCTGTGGCCAGTGCACTCCGTGCCGCGAAGGTACGGGTCTTCTGCACCGCATGCTGAATCTGATTGTTGAAGGCAAGGGCCACGACGGCGACGTGGAACTGATGCAGAGCCTCTGCGGCGGTTTTGGCGGCGTGACCATTTGTCCTCTTTCCATTTCGCTGGGTGGCCCTGTAAGTTCTTATACGGCCAAGTTCCGTGCCGACTTTGACGAATACATCGCAAAGAACCCGGACCACGCCAAACCCCGTGTTCAAGAAACCTATCGTCCTGGAATTTTCTGGTAATAATATGAGTAACTACTACAACATGCCGAAACTCCCGACCGAGAACAGCCCGAAGGTGGAAATCTTCGTGGACGACAAGCCGGTGATGGTTCCTGGCGATACGAATCTTCTCGAAGCCCTCAAGGCCGTGGGTATCGAAACGCCCCACGTATGTTACCACCCGTTCCTCCCGGTGTCGGGCAATTGCCGCCAGTGCCTGGTGGAGCAAGAAGGCCCCCGCGGTCGCATGCTGGTGATTGCCTGCTACACGCCGGTAGCCCCGGGTATGAAAATCTACACTCCGGCCTCCAGTGCCCGCGTGAAAAACGCCCGCAAGGCCACTCAGGAGTTCATGCTGGTGAACCACCCGCTGGACTGCCCCATCTGCGACAAGGCCGGCGAGTGCACCCTGCAAGAAAACTACATGGAAGCGGGCCAAAACGAATCCCGCATGCGTCCCGAATACGGCAAGAACTACCACGGCAATCCTGCCCACCAGTTCATTGACGCCAAGGGCCAGCTCCGCGGCGGCAAGCATGTGGACCTGGGCCCCCGCGTTTTGCTGGACGAAGAACGTTGCGTGCAGTGCGACCGCTGCGTGCGCTTTATGCGTAGCATCGCCGGTTCCGAACAGCTCCAGCTGGCGGGCCGTGCCGACCACACCTACATCACTACGTTCCCGGGCGAAAAGCTGGACCACGAATACGACCTGTGCGTCACCGACGTTTGCCCGGTGGGCGCCATGACGGCCAAGTACTTCCGTTTCCAGAAGCGCGTCTGGCTCCTTTCCCACACGCCCACGGTTTCCATGGACGATTCCCTGGGGGCAAACATCTGGCTGGACCATGCCGACGGTCGCATCTATCGCGTGATGCCCCGCTGCAATCCGGAAGTGAACCGCAGCTGGCTTTCTAACACCAGCCGTCTCGCGTTCCAGAATTTTGACAAGAACCGCCTTCCGTTCATGGGATTCCATGTAATCCAGAACCTGGTTTCCGGAGTCAAGGCTGAAGGGGGCAAGATTGCCCTTGCCGCTGGCGGCACCTGCACCATCGAGGACCTTGCGGCCCTCCGCATGCTGAAGGATTCCCTCGGTGACAGCGCCGAACTGTTCGGCGGTACGTTCAAGAAGGTGGGTTCTCCCGACGGTATCGCCATGAGCGGCGACCCCATGGCCAACCGCGCAGGCTTCAAGCTCATGGGCGTCCCCGAAAACAACCTGGCCGACCTCACGAAGCGCACCGGCGAATTCAAGCTGCTCCTGACCGTGAACCTGGATATCTTCGGCGAAGATGCCTCTCAGGCTTCCGCCCTCGAAAAAATCCAGAACCGCGTGGTGCTTTCGGCCTTTAACGACGAGACCGCCGCCCACGGCACCCTCTCTTGCGGTGTGCGCCACTGGAGCGAAGTCCAGGGCACTATGGTGAACAGCCTGAACATTCTGCAAAAGCTGAATGCCTGCCCGGTATGCCCCGACGAAAAGATCCGCCCGGCCTACGAAATCCTTTCGGAACTGGCCGGATGCAAGTTCGAGTCCGCGGCAGACGCCTTTAAACATGCGGGCAAGTACGCTGCGGCACTTTCTGGCCTTTCTTACGATACCATCAAGAGTACAGGCAAACTCCTCGAAGGAGGTGAAGCATAATGGATATTATTGAATCCAAGACCTGGGTGGAATGGCTGATCACTATCGGAAAGTTCGCTTTCTGCTTTGTGCCGGTCCTTTACATCCTGTTGCTTATTCCTATGGAACGCCGCGGCGCGGGCTTTATGCAAGACCGTCAGGGTCCCAACCGTTCCTATATCAAGATTCCCTATTTCGGAAAGATCCGTTTGCTGGGGTATGTGCAGAACATGTGCGACGGCACCAAGCTGTTCTTCAAGGAAATGTTCGCTCCCAAGGGCGCAAACAAGTTCCTGTACTACGTGGCCCCTGCCATTCCCTTTGCCATCGTTTTCTTAAGCCCCTGCGTGATTCCCTGGTTTGGCCCCATGGTCTTTGAATGGGGTGGCAAGACGGTCCGCATTGCGGGCTCCATTGTGGATTCCGACGTGGGCGTGCTTCTGCTGTTCGGGCTTTCGTCCCTTTCGGCTTATGGTGCCGTGCTGGCTGGTTGGGCGTCCAAGTCCAAGTACAGCTTCTTGGGTGCGCTCCGTACCAGCTCTATGACCATCAGCTACGAAGTCTGTCTCGGGCTTTCCATGATGGGCATCTTGCTTCTTGCTGGGTCCTTCAACCTGACCGATATCGTGAACTGGCAGGAACACCACGCCTGGGGCATTGTGGTCCAGCCGGTGGCCTTCTTCTGCTTCTTGATTGCAAGCATCGCCGAAACGGGCCGTGCTCCTTTTGACGTGGCCGAAGGCGAACCCGAACTGGTTGCCGGTTACCATACCGAATATGGTGCCATGCAGTTCGGCCTGTTCTACATGGGTGAATACTCCCACATCTGCATCAACAGCTTCCTCATCGCGACCCTCTTCTTGGGCGGCTACTCCGTGCCCTTCGTGACGACGGAAACCATGCAGGCCCACATGGGAGGCTCTCTCGCCATCCTCTTTGGCGTGCTCGCCTTCCTCGCTCTCGCGTTCCTCCACTTGATTTACCGCTATTCCGCAAAGCTTGCCAAGCGTGCCCAGTCCAACAAGATGGAAATCTTGCAGGAATACAAGCTTTACAAGCTCATCGCCTGGGTGGCTGTTGTGGTGTTTGTCGCCCTGGGTGCTTGTGCCTGGCTGTTCTACAATCCCGCGAACTTCGTGGTGAACGGCTTTGCCGTGGGTAGCCTTGCTACCGCCGTGGGTACGGCCCTTATCCACTTGCTGGTGCTTGTGGTCAAGAGCGTGTTCTTCTGCTGGGTGTGGATTTGGGTCCGCTGGACTCTGCCTCGCTTCCGCTATGACCACGTGATGCATCTCGGCTGGAAGATTATCTTGAATATCGCCCTCATCAACCTCGTGGTGACAGCGGTCATCGCCAAACTCGTAGGGGGTAACTAATGCGCGTTATTAGACAGAAACCCATGACCCTGGGTGAACGCCTCTATATCTTTGAGGCCATTCGCGGTCTGTGGACAACACTCAAGCACGCTGCCCGCGGTCTTTTCGACTACGACAGCCTGCCTACCATCTCTTACCCCGAAGGCCAGCCCGAAGTGCGCAACACCTACCGTGCCAAGCACCGCCTGATGCTTCGCCCCGATGGAACTCCCCGTTGCGTGGCCTGCGGCATGTGTGCTGCGGCTTGTCCGGCTCACTGCATCTTTATCGAGGCTACCCAGAGTGACGATCCCCGTATCGAAAAGCGGGTGATGCGCTTTGACATCGACCACCTGACCTGCGTGTTCTGCGGTCTTTGCGTCGAGGCCTGCCCGGTAGATGCGCTCCGTATGGATACCAAGGTAATCAGTTTCGAACATCGCACCCGCGACGAATTCGTCTCTAGCCTTTACGATTTGACCAACTGGAATCCTGCCGACTATCCCGAAGACGAGCAGAGCCAGAAGGCTCCTGGCGGAACTCTGAACAAGCAGGCTCTGGAAACCTGGGGAATGGAGGTTAAGTAATGCTCGCTCTCGTTTACTTTATTATTCTCGCCGTGATTGCCGTGGGGGCAGCCCTTTGCGTGCTCCTTTCCAGGCATCCTCTGTACGGTGCTCTTTCCCTGGTGGTGTCCATGGTCTCCCTGGCCGGCATCTACGGCCTTGTAGGCAGCCCCTTTTTGGGAGTTGTCCAGATTATGGTCTATGCGGGCGCTATCATGATGCTCGTGACCTTTGTGATTATGGTGCTGAACGGTGCCAAGGATAAGCGGACTCCCATGTTCGACGGGGTGTCCTTCTTTATTATCCCCGCCGTTCTTGTTCTTGCTGCCATGGTGGGCTTTGCCTTGCTGCGTTCCACCATGACATTTGATTCTGCAACCGTGGCAGGTTCCGTGAAGGTGACTTCGGAAACCCTGTTCAACATGGCCTCTACGGGCCCCGGGTATTTCCTTTTGTTTGAGGTGATTGGCGTGCTGTTGCTTTCGGCGATGGTGGCGGCCATTTTCCTCGCCAAGAGACACCTTGGTTCTGTGATTAGCGAAAATACGGAGGATAAGCACTGATGGAACTCCAACCGTTATACATCCAGATTCTTGCCCTGGTGATTTTCGCCATCGGCATCATCGTCGCCGTTGCCCGCCGCAACCTGTTCTTTGTGCTCATGGGCGTAGAACTGGCTTTGAACGCCGTGAACCTCTCCTTTGTGGGCTTTGCAAAGACGCTTCCTGCAGAGGCTAGCGTTACGGGCCAGATTGTGCCGCTGTTCTCCATAGCGGTGGCGGCGGCCGAGGCCTGCGTGGGCTTTGCCATGGTCATCATGATTTTCCGTAACAAGGAAAGCGTTGATGCGGATTCTTATTCGGATATGAAGGGGTAGGCTATGACACATTTACCACTTTGGTTTATTCCTCTTTTCCCCCTGATCGGTACCATCCTTCTGGGAACCATCGCCGTGGTTTCTTCGGGCGCAAAGAAGGGCCCCTCCGAAGGTCTCGTCGGGACTCTCGCGGTGTTGTTCCCGGCGCTCTCCTTTGCCGTGGTGGCAATCCTTGCCTGCAGCATGCCCGAGGCCGGGTTCAGGGAAACCCTCTGCAACTGGATTGATATTCCCCTGTTCCGGGCGGATATCGGTTTCCTGTTCGACGGACTTTCCCGCATCATGCTCCTGTTCGTGACAGGCATCGGCTCCCTCATCGCCATGTACTCCATCGGTTACATGCACGGCGACCGTGGCTTTGCCAGGTTCTTCGCCTACATCAACCTGTTCCTGTTCAGCATGGTGGTGCTGGTGCTTGCCGACAGCCTGCTTCTCACCTTCCTCGGTTGGGAAGGCGTGGGCCTCTGCTCTTACCTGCTTATCGGCTTCTGGAATCAGGATATCAAGAACTGCAAGGCGGCCAACAAGGCCTTTATCGTGAACCGCGTGGGCGATATCGGGTTCTTGTTGGGCATGCTTACCCTTGTGACTATCGGTGGCTCCAGCCTGTTGAACTACGACGGCCTTGCCGCTTTCATCAACATGGTGATTGGCGCCGGCGAAGTTGTGGAACTGGTTCTGCCCCTTTCTCTTGCAGGACTCCTCTTCTTTATCGGTTGCACTGGCAAGTCGGCCCAGATTCCCCTGTTGACATGGCTTCCCGACGCTATGGCGGGTCCGACCCCCGTGTCCGCCCTTATTCATGCGGCCACCATGGTGACCAGCGGCGTTTACCTGCTGGCCCGTCTCTCGATGATGTTCTGCCTGCTGGAGCATGTGCTCTTGATTATCGTTTTCGTGGGCATGTTCACGGCCCTCTGGGCGGCTATCGCTGGCCTTCTGCAAAACGACATCAAGAAGGTTCTGGCCTACTCGACAATTTCCCAGTTGGGCTACATGTTCATGGCGGCAGGCGTCTGTGCCTTTGACGCTTCTATTTTCCATGTGTTTACCCATGCCTTCTTCAAGGCGGCCCTGTTCCTTGGGGCCGGTGCGGTTATCCATTCCCTCGCTGGGGAGCAGGATATGCGCCGTATGGGCGGGCTTATCAACAAAACTCCCGTGACGGCCTGCGTCATGATTTTTGCCTTCCTCGCCATTGTGGGGTTCCCCGGCTTTGCGGGATTCTGGTCCAAGGACTTGATCCTGGAACGCATTTTCGTGAGTGGCCCCATTCTTGGCCCCATCGTTTATGTGGTGGGTCTTGCCACGGCGGTGATTACCGCGGTCTATATGGGCCGCCTGATTATCATGACCTTCTTTGGCAAATATCGCGGTGATAAGGAAACCGAGGAACATATCCACGAGGCTCCGGCGGTGATGCTGTTCCCCATGGTGATTCTCGCCTTCGGTGCAATCTTCTCCGGTTACCTGTGGGCTGATTCCATTGGCCTTACCTTCTTCCGCGACAGCATGGCTTCTGTGGTGGGGCAGGCCCAGGCTCTTTACCTGGCGGCAAATCCTGCCGCTCACGTGAACCCGGTTATCTTTGCCGCTCTTGGCACGCTGGCTGCCCTCGGCGGTATGTACATCGCCTGGAAGGTGTTTAGCCGCGCCCGTATCATCGGTGTCAAGGGAGCCTCTACGGTTCCCGAAGGCAGCGCCGCTTCTTGGACGTTCCTTTGGGACTACATCCACTGCGCCTTCATTGCGGTTGTGAACATTCTGGCCTGGTTCTGCGACGTGGTGGTGGAAAAGGTACTGCAGGCAATCCAGTGGACCATCGCCGCCATCGTCGAAATCCTCGGCGACGGGGCGTCTATCCTCCAGGTCCGCAAGGTTCGTCTCCAGCTCTCGTTTAGCGTTGCAGGGGTTGCACTCCTTGTAATGCTGGTCATTTTCTCGGGAGGACTCGTCTAATGTTGTTAAATCTTCTCGTTATCGCGCCCTTTGTTGCCGCCATCCTGATGGTGCTCAACTCCAAGGAAGACTCCAGCGCGTCTTCCCGCATGGCAATCCTCATGGGTGTGGCCTTTGCGGCCATGTCCGTGGCCTTGATTGTCACGGGTAACCAGGCGACCACCCCTGTGGAATGGTTCCACATTCCGGGAACCCGCGGTCCGGTTTACTACTACCTCTACGCCCACGGCTTGGGCGCCTGGATGGTGTTCCTTTCTTGTGGTCTCTCCTTAGTTGCTCTGATTTCTGCCCGTAGCATTACGGGCAAGAGTTACCGCAATTTCGCCATCGGCATCTTTGCCTTGATGGGCGCCATGAACGGAACCTTCCTCGCGGCAGACGCCGTGCTGTTCTTCTTCTTCTTCGAAGCCATGGTGATTCCTGCGGCAATCCTGATTGCGGCTTTCGGTGGCGAAAAGAGGACTACGGCGGCTATGACATTTGCCATCTACACTCTGGTGGGCTCTGCTCCCATGATGGTGGCCCTCTGGTACTTGCTGACCATAGCCGACAATTCCCTGTTGCTCTCTATGGCGGTGGCTATCCAGAGTTTGCCTGTAGAAACTCAGACTCTGGTGATGCTCAGCTTCTTGCTTGCCTTCTTGGTGAAGACTCCTATCTTCCCCTTCCACGGTTGGCAGGCCATTACCTATGCCGAAGCTCCTGCACCTCTGTCTGCAATCCTTACGGGTGCCATGAGCAAGGCCGGCGTGTTCGGCTTTATCGCCTGGGTCTTGCCCATATTCCCCATGAACTTGAATTACATTTCTGGCCTTATGTGGCTTGGCCTCGGTACGGCGATTTATGGAGCCCTCATGGCGCTCCGGGCTACCGACGGCAAGAGGCTCTTGGCCTATAGTTCCATGAGCCACTTGGGCTTTGCGGTGGCAGGTGTCTTCAGCCTTTCCGAAGCCATGCTCCCTGCAGTGCTGGTGCTTCTGGTGGCCCACGGTATTTCTGCCGGTGTCCAGTATTTCTTGATGGGCGTTGCCGAACGCATGACCGGCACCCGCAACATCAACGAAATGGGCGGTCTTTCTTCAAAGAATCCCGTGTTCAGTTTCCTCTTCGGTGCGGCTGGCGTCATGGCTCTCGCCGTTCCCGGTACTGCCGGATTCGTGGGCGAATTTACGGTGCTCCTTTCCCTGTGGGATTTGGGACCCCTGCCGGCATTGGTGGGCGGTTTCTGCCTGATTCTTTCGGCCACTTACGTGCTCCGTTTTGTCCAGAAGGTTATCTTCGGCAAGCCCGCCCGTGAGTACCAGGAAGGTACAAGGACCACGGCCCTGGAAGGGGTTGCCTTCGGTTCCATGCTGGCGCTGCTTCTGGCCTTCGGTCTGCACCCCGCATTCGTGACCAATTCCTTGCACCTGTTCGACGAGGGAATTACCGAAGAATTGACGACGGAAGTTGTAGAGGAGGTCGCAGAACCTGCGGAACAGCCCATGACTGCCGAAGAATTGCGGGAGCTGGATTCCACTCTCGCCGCTTCCGGATTTACGGAAGAAGAACGCAAGGCCTTGATTGCCCAGATTCAGTCAGAAACTCTGGCCGTGGATTCCGCCGTGGCCGCTTCTGAAGCGGCGGAGGATTCCGTCGAGGCTCAGGGAGCGGCCGAGGAACAAGCGGCTGGTACGGATTCTTCTGCGGCAGGGGCTGAATCGCCTGCGGTAGAAACTGAAAAGACGGAGGCATCCGAAAATGAGTAATTACATCAATCTTATGCCGGTGATCCTTGTGATTCTCGGGGCCATGGTTTCCATTGCCGCGGAACCCTTTATCAAGGACGAAAACAAGCACAAGGTTCTGCCTTGGTCGGCTGCATTCTTTGTGGTTCTTGCCATGGCGTCTTGTGTGCTTCTTTCTCCGGATACGCTTTTCAATTTGTTCGCCATGGACCCAATCCGTCGCTTGTTGACGGGAGCGGTTCTCTTCTGTGCGCTCCTTGGTATTTCTGGCATCCAGTGGACTCTGGGTCACGAAAAACATAAGGGCGGCGAACCCTACGGGCTCATGCTTTTGGCTACGGGCGGCGCCCTGCTTATGATCCAGGCCATCGATTACCTGGCCCTGTTCATCGCCATGGAGCTGACCTCTTTCCCGGTGTACGCCCTGGTGGGGCTCCGTCGCAGGAACACTAATTCTTCTGAAGGCGTGTTCAAGTATTTTGTGTCGGGAGCCATCTTCAGCGCTATCTTCCTGTATGGTGTGGCCATGATTTACGGTGCTACGGGTTCTACAAGCTTGTTTGCTAGTGTCATCTTGGGTCGTGAACCTGTTTATGCTATCGGTGTGCTGATGGTGCTTTTCGGCGTGCTGTTCAAGGCGGGTGCCGCTCCGGTTCACTACTGGGTGGCCGATGTCTATACCGGAGCCGCTGTAGCCGTTACAGGCTTTATGGCTGCCGTTGTGAAGGTGGCTGCCCTTGCCGCACTTGGCTCCATTTGGCTCTCTGTGCTGGTGACCAAGGCGGCAACAGCTCCTGCTTGGAATTTGGCTGAACCGGTGACCATTGGTTCCCAATCCGAATCCCTGGGCGTGATGGTGATTATTGTCGCCCTCTTGTCCATGGCCATCGGTGCGTTTGGCGGCCTTGCCCAGAAATCTATCCGCCGCATCTTGGCGTTCTCTGCCGTGATGAATGCGGGCTTTATTCTGCTAGGCGTGTTGCTGCCCGATTATATCGGTTCTGGCAAGGTTCAGCTTGGCCCCATGTTCTATTTCTTGATTACCTACGCCGTGGCCTCTGCCGGTGCCCTTACCGGGGTCGCCTACTTGGCGGGTAAAGACGACAAGAACGAAACCCTGGACGACTTGCAGGGTGCTGGCCGTAGGCGTCCCTTCGTGTCGCTGGCGGTGGCCGTGTGCCTTGCTTCCTTGGCTGGGCTCCCTCCTGTTGCAGGGTTCCTTGCTAAGTTCGTGCTCTTTACAGGGGCCTTCTCTGCGGGAATGTCCTGGATTGCGGCGGCGGGCTTTGGTCTTTCTCTGGTGGCGGCGGCCTACTACCTGCGCATTGCCTATGTGCTGTTTGCACCGGCCAAGAAAACTTGCGAATGTGAATGCTCGTGCAAGTGCGCAGACAATGCGGTCTTTGGCTATATGCTGAAGTTTACCGTGGCTGCAGCGGCCGTGGCCTTGCTGGTGGTGGGAGTGTTCCCGAGCCTCGCATTGCTTTAAGCGCCATTTTAAGCCATAAAAAAGCCGGATTTGCATCCGGCTTTTTATGCACCGAAGGTGCTCACGAAAATAATCCGCATCACTAAAGCCTTGTAACCTGCGTAAGGCGGATTATTTAAGGCAGTTCCCCGCCAATCAAGGACATCTGCATTTCCTTGATCTCCTTGCAGGCCTTTTCGCCTAGGGCCAGCAGGGCGTCCAGGGTCTTGCGGTCGAAGGAGGCGTGTTCGCCGGTTCCTTGCAGTTCGATGTATTCGGCGGCGTCCCGCATCACGATGTTCATGTCCACGTCGGCCCGGCTGTCTTCTTCGTAGCACAGGTCCAGACGGGGTTCTCCGTCGATGACGCCTACGGAAATGGCACTGATGTTGTGCAGCAGCACCTGTTCAGTAACCTCGATGGTTGGCTTCACTTTCTTGAGGGCGAGGGCCAGTGCCACAAAGCCTCCGATGATGCTTGCGGTACGGGTCCCGCCGTCGGCCTCGATCACGTCGCAGTCCACCACCAGGGCGTGTTCGCCTAGGGCGTTCAGGTTGGCGGCACCCCGCAGGGACCTGCCCACCAGACGCTGGATTTCTTGCGTGCGTCCGCTGGCGCCTTTCCGTTCCCGCTCCACGCGCTGGCCCGTACTTTGGGGCAGCAGGGAATATTCGGCGGTAATCCAGCCACGGCCCTTGCCGGCGAGCCACTTGGGCACTTCGGGTAAAAGCGTTGCGTTGCACAGCACCCGGGTGTGTCCCATCTCGATAAGCACGGAACCGTCCGCACTGGACACGAACCCGGTGGTCATCTTGATTTTTCTCATCTCGTCGTTTTTACGATTGTCGATACGGCTCATGATTATACCTCTTGCTCTTAAATGTAGTAGTTACCAATCTTCTTCAGTATTTGCGGATTCGCATTCCTTTAGCGCCTCTTCGTACAGGCTCTCGAGAGTTTTGCCGACCTTTTCGTATTCATAGGGCCTAATCATTTCGGAAGAGTGCGTTGTGGGGTTGCACATCCTCTTGACATTTAGGGTGTCGCTTTCATTTTCGTATACAACGCCCTGAGGAGAATTCCTACAGTTGCTTTCGAATACGAATCCAGTGATACTCCAGCTGTCTTCTAGAGTATAACCGGTTTCATTTGGCGTATAGATCTTGGACACCCAAATGGTATCCTCCGTTCCCGAGGTAATGTTGCTGCAGTGACCATACTTTGCAATGGAGATTTCCCAGGAAGCGTCCGTAATCTTGAAATCGCAGTTGCTTTTCTGGTAGATGTGGCAGTCGAAGTCGAATGGGTCCGAATGCCCCGAACTGTTTGAAGAATCCTGTGTGCCAGTCGCGTCCGGCCCGCTGCCGGAACTGGAGTCGTCGCAGGCGTTGAGGGTGAACGCCGCAAGGGCGACGGTTGCAATAAAAGTGATTTTTCTGAATGTCTTCATAGATAGCTCCGTAATGTACATTTATAAAATTAAAAAAAAGGTTCTCTACCACGCTCCAGCAAATAAAGGAAAAAACGATTCCGCATTGGAATCGTGTTTAGGGTATGCTGGATGGCTACGTGCGGTGCCTTTGTAAATGGGGCTAGTCCTTGAGGCAACGGAGACTTTGACCGCGGCTCATGTTGTCGTTGCCCCGGTCGGCAGTGCTGTAAAGGTAGTAGAAGTATATGACCCTCGCAAAGTAGCTATCGTACTCAGTGGCTGTCCACAGGTTGGTGGACCCACCCTCACCGCCGAAATCGCCATCGTCGATCTTGCAACCGGCGGGGAGCACCGAGAAACAGAACTTGTCGGTACCGTTGCCACCACTATTCCAACCGCTGGTGGATTTCAGCAGCAAACCAATGATGCTGGATTTACCAATGTAATCATACAGGGTACCGTACTCCTCGTTTGTCGGCACATGCCAGCCCTCTGGGCAGATGCCGCGGTGGGGGCTGTTCGGGGTACAGGCCTTGCCAAAGCCGCACTCTGTTCCTGCGTTTATGCTGAACTGGGCAGCACTATCCATCACTGCACTCCAAGTATAAAGGCGACCGTACTTGTCGCAGTTGGAAACATCATTGTTATAGCACCAACTGGTAGAATCGGACTCATGATTTGTTCCCTCACGGAATTTTACGCCCGTGTAGGCGTAATTCAAGTTCTCTGCCATCCAAGTCTGGGTGCCGATTTTTACGGTCTTGTATTTTTGGTTATCTCGTTCATCTAGCAAGGTCCCGTATTCACAATTATCTTCGGTTTCAGAACTGCTAGACTCTTCGACAGCGTCTGGGGCGACACTTGAGGAGGAAACGTCAGATTCCCAATCAGGGTCGGAGACAGGCTCAGCCTGGGATGAAGATTCCGGGTCATTACCTGATTTCTTGTTATCAACCGCATTGTCGTCACAAATTTTTGTCGTGGTTTCGTTGTCATAGACATACACAATGTTGTTCCCTACGGTGCACTTCCAATAATAGTCGTCCGGGCAACTGTCTAACCATTCATAGCTTGACGATGTGTTTTCTTTGCCGTCGCCGCAGGTAAATTCTTTGTCGTCAGACATACCTTCCAAACAATGTTTTGTGTGAAATCCTACGCCCCAATAAGAAAAAGAACTTTCGCTCATGCAATAAACTGAATGACCCGCTCCCGAAGAATCTCCGCAAGCAGAGAAAGTGAACAAAGTCAAAGCTGAAGTGCTGATTAAGGAAAGTTTCTTGACGGTCTTCATACTTAATTCCGTGTTGCTGTCTTCTGTATTTAAATGTAAAAAATGGTAACCGGGACAAAAAATAGACCCCGAGATTTTTACATCTCGGGGCTTTCGTGGGACCTCCGGGACTTGAACCCGGAACCCGCGGGTTATGAGTCCGCTGCTCTAACCAATTGAGCTAAAGTCCCAGTTCGCCCAAAATTAGTAAATATTTTCCGATGGTCCTGTCCCACTCGTAGTGGAATCCGCTGTAGGCGTTTATCACCGCCTTGTCCCAGTCGGCGCTTTCTTCGTAGTAAACATGCAGGGCGTCTTTCAGCCTACGGAGCATCTGGTGGGGGGCGTTGGCGTCATCCACCAAGAAGGCGTTGGCGCATCCCGAAGTTTCCGGGGCGTAGTCGTCCAGCATGGTGGCCACTCCGACGTTACGTCCGGTAAGGGGGAGTGTTCCTGTGGCGAGGGCCTTCAAGATGATGGAGGTAGACGGCTCCTTCAGGTTTGCCGCGAACAAGATGTCGGAACCGGCCAGCACGTCGCGCAGGGCGCTGGCGCTCTTGGTCTCAATAGGCCTAATCGCCATGATTCCCGGATACTGCTTGGAAACATCCTGATAGTAGTTCCATTCCGGATCGTCAGGAGCGATGCCTACCACGATAAAGATGTCCTGCTTGGCAATATCCGAAAGGATTGTGGCCAGGGTTTCCGAGGTGTTGCCCGCTTCAGAATCCAGGTGGGCGTACAGCACGGGTTTGTTCCCGACCTCGCACCCCAGTATTCCCTCCAGTTTGGCACGGGCTTTCTTCTTGGCCTGCTTGATAGGCAACTTGTCCTTGCTGTTGAAGTCCCAAACCTGGTAGCTGACTCCAAACTGCACGCCAATAAGCTTGTCCTGGTTGTGGATCAGGAATCCGCTGAGGCCGCCGGGCAGGTTGGTATTGATCATGGCGTCGCGATAGCCCGGAGAGGGGAATAGCACCTTGTGGGCATAACAGATGCCGGCCTTTAGTAGGCTTACCTTACCCCAGAACTCGTAGCCGTCCATGTTGAAATCTTGCCTGGGTAGCCCAATATTTTCGATTTCGCTAGAGGAAACGTGGAAGTCGTAGGTAATGTTGTGGACCGTAAAGAAGAAGGGAACCTGACCAAATGCTTCTTGGTAAACGGTGTGGATTAGGGCCCCTGCCAGGGCGCCGCCCCATTCGTGGCCGAGGATCGCCTGGCACTTGAAGCCGGTTTCCTGGGCGTAGTCTAGGGCGGCAGAAGCCAAGAAGGCGAACCGGAGGTGGTTGTCGCCGTAGGGAAGGTCGCCGGGAGGGCCGTAAATATTGGGCCTGCCGAAGTATTCTTCGTTGTAGATGTAGGTGTGGAAGGGGTCTCCCGGAGATTTCCAAATCTCGTAGGGCTTGCCGTGGAGCTTTTCAGTACCGCTGAAAACGCAGCTGTAGCCTTCCAGGTCTTGCAGCAGGGGCTTGTAGAAAGGGGAACAGGTCAGGGCGTTGGCTCCGGCCCTTGCAAAGGCGTAGGTCATCCGGTTTACGGCAGTGGCCAGGGGACTCAGCGTCCGCCAATTTCCGGCCTCTGGACTGACTACCAGGATTTCCATTGATTTTGCCCCTTTTTTAATAAAATTTTACTATTTGCAATAGTAATAGGCCAAATTTATTTAATTAAATTATAATTTGAAAGTCCTAAATCCAATTTTTTCGGATAAAAGGTTTCTTTTTGAACTTAATCTTCGAGGATTTAATAAAATGAAGAAATTGTTAATCGCTGTATTGGCCGCCTCCGTGGCTTTTACCATGGTTGGTTGCAAGGGCACCAACGAAAAGCGCGGTGACGAACACCTCAAGGAAGGCCGTTTCCGCAATGCCATCAACTCCTACCTGGAAGCCAAGAAAAAGGGCAGCATGTCCAGCGAGTTCTACGATAACTTCACTTTGGCCCTGGTCCGTGCTGCCGAAATTGAGGCCAAGAAGGACTTGAACAGCGACCTCATCAACGGTTACTTCGAAAAGGCCTCCGTGAATATGCCCGAAGTCAAGGAAGACGTGGTGGTAGAAGAATATGTGACTACCCTCGCCAATGTGGGTAAGCAGCAGGCCGCTCAGGAAGGCGTGGATTACAATACCGTCATCAACGCTTTCGCCAAGATTGATACCGCCCTCGCTACCGCCAAGGCCCGTAACGTGGCCGAAGGTGCCGTGAAGGCCATCCGCACCGAAGCGGAAAACGCCTATGTGGCCAAGAACCTCCCCATGGCAAAGGATGAATCGGACCCGGTGGTTCGTGAATACCAGATCATGAAGATTGCCGAAATGGCTCCCGAAAACTCCGAAGTGAAGGCCGTGCTGAACAAGAGCCGTATCGGCACCCGTGGTTACTTCCTCATCTTCGGTGAACAGATCGGTGAACCGGTGAACCGCCGTATCGACAAGTGGGGCTATGTCATGGCGTTCCCCACCATCAAGATTGCTCCGGGTTCTCTCTCTGGCGAACTCCAGTTCTGGGCCTCTACCGGCAACAACACCGAACTTGACCCCTCCAAGATCAAGCTGGTCTCTACCGACGGCAAGGAAGTGATTGCCAAGGCTACCGGTGGCTGGTGCGAAGCCGAAGTCCTGGTTGGCAAGAAGGGTGACGAAAAGATTGAAAAGAAGCAGCAGAAGATCAAGGCTGGCGAAAAGGGCAAGCTCATGAACGAGTTCCAGTGCTCCCTGAACGTGAGCTTCAGCTTCGGCAAGGACTTCGTGCCTGACTACGTGGAATACAAGGACGAATTCGGTATTGGCCGTAAGTTCCTTGGTCAGTAGGATTTTAGAGACTAGGATATAGGGGCTAGAGATTAGTGGTTAGAACCTAGAGACTAGGATTAGAAAATGAAATTTAGAGAGGCGGGATCAGTCCCGCCTCTCTGCATTTATCAAAACTTTTTTGTGTAAAAAAGAAAGCCGGACATAGCGTCCGGCACTTTCTATATCCTACAAATCCTAGACCCTAGATCCTAGACCCTAGATCCTAATTCCTAATCCCTAATCCCTAAAATTCCACCTTGCCGCTGATGCCCAGGGCGAAGTCGGTGTCGAAGTTGTCGCTGAAATTGTAACCAAACCAGAACACGATTTCGCTACCCATGGTGGGGTACAGGTAGTTGTTCATGCCCAGGAAGGTGTAGTCGTCACCGTGGACCTCTCTATCCGGGTCGTGGTATTCGTAAGACACGCCCATGGTAAATTTCTTGTGGAGATTGAAACTGGGTTCCACGGCAAACATGTACTGGTCGTCGGTAAACAGCTGGGGCTCGGCCTTGTAATCCTTGTCCGTGATGGTATAGAAGTAGGTGAATCCCAGATTGAAGAAGTAGAAGTTGAAGCTGGGTTCCAAGAGGAAGGAGTGTACTCCCTTGCCCTTGTAGGGGTGGAGTCCCCATACGGCGTAGATGCCGTAGTTCAGGTTTTCATAGCTCTTGGAGTAATCCACTTCGGTACCCAGCACATAGGTATGGGTACGGTTGATATGCTGTCCGAACATCCAGTCCAGGCTGGGGGTGAGCACCAGGTGCTCGTTGGCTCGGTTCAGCAGGGGGAACGCGTAGGTGGCGAACAGAGCCATGGTGTGGTCAGTGTCTTCGGACGCTCCGAAATAGACCTTTCCCTTGCCGTACTTGTCGTTGCCGAATTCGGCGCCCACGCCTCTCAGGCCTTCTTCGCGGGTGATGACCGCATAGCGGGCAGGGTCGCGCCAGTAGTAGTAGTTGAATGCGCCTGCACTGTAGGTCAGGTCACCGAACACCAGGGCCACGGCATGGGTTACATCCCAGCGGAACTCCACGCCGTCGAAGTTGAATTCCGTAAAGCGTCCGCCATCACCCATGGCGGTAGTCCTTGCCATGTAGTGTCTGCGGGTTTCAGAGGCGTCCTTGTTGCCCGTGCTGTCGGTAACATAGGTGCTGTGGGTGTTAGTCTTTACCGTGACGGAGACATTTTCGTCAATATGGGCGGTGGCCGCAAGGTCTATATCCTGGTTCGCCGCGTTGGTGGGGTCGAAATCGCTGTCAAAATAGGTGGCATAGTCCGCATTGACGGAGCCGTGAAGTTCCACTTCGGCGGCGAGGGCAAAAGATGCTCCCATCAGGGCCATAGGTAAAAACAGTTTACGCATAAAATCCTTTCAAAAAAGTACAGGCGTAAAATAGAAATATTTTGCTAGGGAAAGTAGTGTTTTCGCCAAAAGCGACCCCTCCTTTTTGTATTTTTGACCCGATGAGAAACCGATTTCTTTTTTTATTGTCTTTTTTGTGCTTGCTTGCCTCCGCTGCATATGCCCTGACTGCCGACCAGGTCATGAAAAAATCCCAGGACTGGTTCAAGTCGGGCAAGGCCTGGAGCCTGGATTTCAAGCTGCAGCTGTTCTACGCGGATTCTCCGGACATCGTAAGTCAGCAGGGCAAGCTCGTGGTGGCCGAGGGGGACAAGTTCAAGCTGGAACTGGCGGGTATCAAGTTCTACAGCGACGGCGAGAGCATGTGGCAGCATAACGTGGAGCAGAAGCAGGTTTTAATCAAGTTGGTGGAAGACCTGTCCTCTTCGCTGCACCCTTCGGAGTTGTTGTTCAAGTACCTGAACTGCAAGGCCCTGAGCGTTTCGGAAGGTGTGTTTGCCAACCAGAAGCTCTGGGTGCTCAAGCTGGACCCCTCCAAGTACAAGGGGCAGTTCACCCAGATGGAGGTCTGGCTCTCTCAGAAGGACTTTTCTCCGGTGCGGCTCTTTACGGTGGACCCTTCGGGCAATTCCAGCTGGTACAACATCGTGAACCTGAAGGTCATGAAAAATGTGTCCGTCGAAGACTTTCGGTACAAGGCCCTGCCCGGGGTAGATGAAATCGACATGCGGTAGGGTGCGCTGTAGCTATGTTTTTTTTGAATAAGGAAATGGCCGGAAAATTTGCGGCGGGAGTGGCCCTGCTCCTGTGCGGGACGGGTGTTGCCTTTGCCGAAGGGGAGACCCTTTTTAGCAACTGGGCGGTAAGTGTAGCTCCTGGGCCTACGGCTGGCCAACTCTGGGTGTATTCCCGCGGTGAGGTAAACCAGGGAGTCGTCCTCTTGAATCTGAACCTGAATGCCTCTGGCAAGATTACGGCAGGTAAGTCCCAGGTGGAACCCGTAGATAACGAATTTTCCGCCGTGCATTACCAGACCTATGCGGACAAGCTTGCGGAACGCAGGCGGTTCCCGATGGAAGTGGCTGGCAACTTGGGAGTGGTACTCCCCATGTTCGGCCTGGACGAAGATGATCATTTTACGGAACCCCGTGGGTTTTTCTCCTTGAAAGAGTCCGGTTCTGTTCCGACTCCGCTAGACGTACCCCCTTCGGCAGAGTCCATCGAAAGCCCTATGGACTACGCCGTCAGCGGCTTTGCCTATAGCGAAAAGGCCAAGACCTTGTACGCGGCCCGTGGCCGCCTGGGCATTGTGGAATACGAAATTTCCAAGGGAGCGGGAAATCCGCAAATCGCCGAAAAAATTCTGAACAAGAAAAGCCACCAGTGGGAAAAGCTGCCTTCGGCGGGTTCGGTGGATTTTTCCAAATACTTGGATGTATTTGATCTGGAATTGAATTCTGAAATGGGGGAACTGTGGATTGCCTCTTCTGAAGGATTGTGGATGCAATCTGCCTCAGGCTCTATTGCAAGTGCTTCCAAGGCTCTTGAAAAAGAGCGTGTCACTGGCGTGTGGATTGGGGGCAAGCCCTTGCAGGCCATCGTGGAAACATCTGCTTTGAACAAGGGTGTATCTACCGGAGGGCTTTGGCGGAAGGTGTTGGGAACAAAGGACGATTTCAAGAAGGTGGCTTTCTTGGATTCTGTCGGCACCGCCCAGAAAAAAGACATTTACGACAATGCGGACTACACCGTAACAGGTGTCGCTTTTTTGGGAGACAAGGCCTATGTGGGCGTGTGGGTGGCAGGTGGTTCTGTCAGCGGCTACCTGCTTTTGGATTCCAAGGGAGTTCGCACCCACGGTCAGGGCACGGAATCTACGGACCCCTGGCTTCATGGGTTTGAGACCGGGGTGACGGACCGTGATGCCATCATTACTTCTATCACTGAATTTCCCTTGAATGCAAAGACCATGGGCCTTGCCGTTGCCACAGACGGCAACGGGATTTCGGTCTCTGCCGATTCGGGCAAGACCTGGACGCCGGTACTCAACCGAGCCAAGCTGGGCGGTAACTTGGGTTCTGTGCGTATGGTCCCCTCTGTTATTACGGCAGGCGGGGAATCCCTGGTATCGTACAAGGTAGGCAAGGATTCCAAGATTACCATCGAGGTTTTCAGCTACGATATGCGCAAGGTCCGCAAGATTGTGAGCGGCGCTCCTCGCTTGGCCGATGAATCCCGCAGCACCAATGCCAAGGAAGATTTCTGGGACGGCATGGACGATGCGGGCAGACCCTGCACCATGGGCATCTATTATGTGCGGGTCAAGGACAACCACGGTCACGTGGGCTGGGGCAAGGTCATGAGCCTGGGGGGCGGCCGATGATGAAAATTTCGGAATTCGGAATTCGGAATTCGGAATTGTTGGCGATAGTCTGCCTTGTTCTGATTTTCTCGACCATGGCCGCTGCAGGTGTAGTCGAAAAGAAAGCGGCCCTGGGCGGTTTTGACGGATTCGTGGAACGCATGGGTGCTGGCACTCGGGAGCTGGGCCGAGGAAACACGGGCTCTGCGGACACTTCTGCCATGCCTGGCGCCTACTGGAACCCGGCCATCCTTGGCTTTAGACAGAACCTGAACTATACGCTGAACGGCGAAAAGCGCGACCTGGACCGCACCGGCGGTTCCCTTGGAATCGAGTCTTCGGTAGGCAAGCGTATGGGAATCGGTTTTGCCATGCTTTACCGTGGCGACATGGACTTCAAGGTTATCGATGACGACGATCAGACTCTCGGTACGGCTACACCGTTCTTCTCTATGATGTACCTTGGATTTTCGTACAGGGCTACCCGCAGGGACGCCTTCGGCATTTCCCTTTCCATGAGCTACGACAACATGGACATTGCCGAATACTATGAAGACGAAAACATTGACCTGAACGACGGCTATACCAGCCCGGTTTCGCTGAACCTCGGCTGGCTCAGGCAGTGGAACGAGAAGTGGTCCACTTCGGTGGTCATTCGGAACTTGAGCTTCAGCAAGAACCTGTCCTCTCGCTGGACCAAGACGGTAAGCTCCGACAATTCCGTGCCCTCTACCGAAGGGGTGCGCCCGAAGGTTTTGCAGATCGGGGCGGGTTACCGCTCCAAGGTGATGGGCAAGCCCGTTTACGCCTGGATGGAAGCCCTGGATTACCAGCTGGCGGATACGCTCCTGGTCTTTGACACCCATTGGCACTTGTGGACCGCCCGTGTGGGCTTTGAATGCGAAATCATTACGGACGGGACTATCCGCACGGGTATGGACGACCGGAATTTTATGGTGGGTCTTGGTTACAAGTTCCGCATTCCCATCGCCAAAAAGAAATACCTGTTCGACGTGAACTACGCCTTGACTTACGAATCGGAGGCGGATCTCTGGAATCCCCTGAGTTTTGGCTTGCGAGGCTATATCCCGTGATTTCGGAACTTTGGATAGAGAACGTCCGGAGTCTTGTTTCCAGGGAACTGAAGTTTTCTCCAGGAATCAACGTGGTGGGCGGCCCTAACGGCTGCGGAAAGACCACGGTACTGGAATCTGTCCATCTGCTTTCCCAGGGTTTTTCTTTTCGGGCCCGTGACCTGAAGGAGATGATATCCTGGAACGCGGACGAGTTTATTCTTCGAGGAAATTTCGAGGATGCCGGCCGCTTGACTGCCCGCGGGATTCGCGTGGGGCGGCGTACTTGCGACGTTCGTGAAAACGGGGAATCCCTCAAGTCGGTGGCGGCTCTCTTCGGGAACTTGCCTGCCGTGGTGATGCAGCCTTCGGATATCGAGCTTTTGCGCGGGGCACCGGATGTGCGCAGGCGCTGGCTAGACGAAATCCTTTGTTTTAGGTCGGCGGCAAACGCCACGACCCTGCGAAACTACAGGCGGATTTTGCAGCAGCGGAACCAGTGGCTTAGGCAGTTCAAGCGGGAAGGTTCTGCCACCGGAGGCGAAGAACTGTTCCTGGTGCTTACGGACCAGCTGGCTGACCTGGGCGCAAAACTCTGGGCTGCCCGTATAGAACTTTCAAAAGAAATTTCGCCGATTATTACGGGCTATTACCGAAAGCTTTCCAGTGGCATTGACGAAATTACCTGCGCCTACAAGAGTTCCATTCTCAAGGAACTGGATGCCTTGGACGGTGCGGAATTCTTGGACGATTTCGGGCTTGACCAGGCGGCTTCTTTGAACATCGGGAGCGCAGATTGTCTGGCGTCGGACTCTGGAGAATTGAGCGACGGCTCCGTAGATGAAAACGCCCTGCGCTCGGCTTACCGTCGTAAGCTTTCGGGGCTTGAATATGCCGAAAAAATTCAGGGGATTACGCTGTCGGGCCCTCATAAAGATGACCTGGGTGTGCGTATTGGCGATGTGGAAATGCGATCTTCGGGCTCTCAGGGGCAGTGCCGCTGTGCGGCCATAGCCATGCGTTTTGCCGCCGTAGATGTGGCCAGCCGTTACCTGAACAAGCCCATCCTTTTGCTGGACGACGTGTTTGCGGAATTGGACGTGAACCGTCGCGATGCTGTGGCCGCCTTGATTCGACAAAAGCAGTGCCAGGTGATTATTGCCACGCCTGAACCCGAAGAGTTGCCCTTTAAGTCGGACACGACAATTATTATCTAAAAGTTAGGGCATTAGCGGCTGCCATATGGTTTTGATTCCGATGGCAATCAAGATGATTCCTGCAATAATCTGAGGTAGGTTGCTCTTGAAAAACCTGGCGGCCCGGTTCCCGATTTCGAAACCGAGAATGCCAAATAGGATTGCTGCAAGGGATATGGCGATAGTGGCAAAGACCATATCGATTTCAACGAAGGCAAAGGAAATGCCGATGGTCAGTGCGTCAATGCTGGTAGCGAGAGAAAGCGCTATGATACTTACAAATCTGAGGTCGGCAATCTTATGGTCCTCTTCTTTTTTGCGGATGGCGTCCCAGATAAACTTGGCACCCAATAGGCAGAGGATAGCGCAAGCGATGATTGACCCCAGGTCGTGAATCCAATGCCTTGCTAAGGTTCCAGAAAAGAACCCGATAAGTGTCATGGCTCCTTGGAAAAAACCAAACGACAATGCAAGAACGGTGGCTTTTAACCGGGACACTCCCGAGCGCCCCAGCCCAATAGAAGTGGCCACGGCAAAGCAGTCCATGGCCTCGATAACCGCAATGAGAATTACGGAAAGATAACTCAAAATAGCCTAAAAGGTTTAGGTGTTCTTGAACAGTTCTTCTTTGTCAATTGCCTTGAAGTTGGTGGCCTTCAGGGCTTCAATGGCCTTGTCCGTATCCTGGAAACGGAGAATCATGATGTTGGATCCGTTTAGGGTAGAGGGGTAGGCGTACATGTAGTCAATCTGCTGGCTACCGACTGCGGTGGAGAGCAACTCGGCAAGGCCACCGATGGCGGCGTTCACGGGGCAGGCCACCACGTCGGTGATGGTGGCACTGAGACCAGCCTTGGCGAGCACGTCCACGGCCTTTTCCGGATTGTTCACAATCAGGCGGATAAGGCCGAACTCGCCGGAGTCGGCGAGGGTCAGCGAAAGCAGGTTCACTCCTGCGTCGGCCAGGGAACGGCACACGGCCTGGAGACGGCCCGGACGGTTAGAGACGAAAACTGAAACTTGCGGGATTTTCATTTGAGATACTCCTATTTTAAAACTTCTTGACAAAAACGAAGAGAGAGATGAGTTGTCAGTAATGAGTTGTGAGTGTATAGTTTGGCGCCAAAGGCGCGATTATTGAAACTCAAAGGTGCGAAGCACCGACTCATTACTCACTACTCACCACCCACTACGCCTTTGGCGTCACATCTTCTTCCTGTTGTCCACCACTCTCTTCGCCTTGCCTTCGCTACGGGGGAGCGAGTCGGGCTCGCACAAGGTGACGATGACGGAAATGCCGAGAATCTGTTCAATGGAATGCTTGAACTTCTTGTTCAGCTGTTCCATGGCGCCCATGGAGTCGCTCACCATATCGCGGGAAACTTCCACCTTCACTTCCAGAGTGTCCATATTGTTCTTGGTGTCGAGCACAATCTGGTAGTGGGGGAGAGCCTTTTCGGCACGGAGAAGTGCCGTCTCGATTTGGCTCGGGAACACGTTCACGCCACGCATGATAATCATGTCGTCGCTACGGCGACCGATACGGCGAATGCGACGGATGGTGCGTCCGCATTTGCACTTGGTCTTTTCGATAGCGGTGATATCGCGGGTGCGGTAGCGCAAAATGGGCATGGCCTTTTTGCTCAGGGTGCTGATGACCAGTTCTCCTTCTTCTCCGTCAGGCAGGGGTTCCAGAGTTTCGGGGTCGATAATCTCGGGGTAGAAATGGTCTTCGAAAATGTGGATGCCGTCGCGGCATTCGCATTCGCAACCAACGCCGGGTCCCACGATTTCAGAAAGGCCGTATATGTCATAGGCCTTGATGCCTGTCTTTTCTTCGATGTAGTCGCGCATGCCGTCGCTCCAGGGTTCAGCCCCGAAGATGCCGCGCTTTACGTTAAGACTGCGGATATCGACACCCATCTTTTCGGCTACGTCGATGATACGGACAAAGTAACTAGGCGTTCCGCCCACGGCGGTAACGCCGAAATCTTTCATGAGCATCACCTGGCGTTCGGTATTGCCTCCGCTGATAGGAATGACGGTCGCGCCAAGGGCTTCGAAACCGCCATGGATGCCGAGACCGCCGGTAAACAGTCCGTAACCATAGAAATTCTGCACGATGTCGGTGCTGCGGAACCCGCAGGCCAGGAGCCCGCGTTTTACAACCTGGGCCCAGACTTCCATGTCTTCTTTGGTGTAACCCACCACGATGGGCTTACCGGTAGTGCCGGAACTGGCGTGCAGGCGCACGACTTCGCTCAGGTCTACGGCGAACAGGCCATAGGGGTAGGTGTCGCGCAAGTCCTTTTTCATGCTGAAGGGAACCTTGCTGATGTCTGCAAGGGTCTTGATGTCGTCGGGCTTTACGCCTTTTTCGTCCATCCGTTCGCGGAACAGGGGAACTTTTTCGTAGGCGAGCTTGACGGTGGCTCGGAGTCTTTGAAGTTGGAGCTCCCGCAGTTTGTCTTCGGGCATGAAATCCAGGGCCATTTCGGGCAGGACTCTATTTTCTTCGTCATTCCAGGCGGTTGAACGCATATAAACCTCAGATAGCGGTCCTCAGGACCGGTGTGAAAAATTACGGAGTAGAATTTATCTTTTTTTCTTTGATAAAAGCCAAAAAAAATGAAAAAAAATAGAGAGTCGGGGGGTATTTCGGCGTTTTGACAAAAAATGTAAAACAAACGGATTCTTTGGCGGGATTTCTCCCGATTTTGATTTTTTTTTGTGGGCCCTATCCCTGCGTTTTTTGTATTTTTGGGCAGAATTTTGTCTTTTTGTATTGATAGGTAGGTTTATTCTGCGCCTTCGCGTTGTGTTTTTGTTGCTCTTTTTTGTGGGATTGGCTTCTGCCCAGCTTTTGGACATGTCCCAGATGTCGGCCGACTACATGGCTGAGAATAAGGTCCACAAGGTCCGTGTGGAGGGAAACCAACATATGGACGAACGGGCTGTGCTCAGTCGAATCGGAATTCGGGACGGCCAGAGCTATTCCCCTGCGGCCTTGTCCGAAAAAGTCCAGGGGGCGGTGACGAGCCTTTACCAGTCGGGACTTTTTGATGATGTGACGGCTTGGGTGGACTATGTGGGTGACGGTTCCGATGTGGATCTGATTTTCAAGATTAAGGAGCTGCCTGCTTTGGACACGGCCATCATTGACGGCTGTGATGAAATTTCTGAAGAAGATTTACGACTCAAGATCCGTATGATTCCGGGCCAGGTTTACAGCAAGAGCCAGCTGGAACGTGACCGTCAGGCCATGATAGACTATTACCATTCCGAAGGTTACCTGCTCGCCGAAGTGGGATACCGCGAAACGGCCACTGACGAGAACAAGAACCAGGTGACCTTCATTGTCCGTGAAGGGGAAAAGGTCAAGGTTCGTCAGTTCGATATTCAGGGTAACGACAATGTGCCTGCCGAAGACATCATGGAACACATGGTCACCAAGTTGGACCAGTGGTGGGGTGGCGGCGAATTCAAGGAAGCCGTCTTTGAAGCTGACCGAGATACGGTGCTGAATGCTATACGTCATTTTGGTTACTTGGATGCAGAATTGACCGAATATTATGCGGAGTATCTGCCTGACTCTAGCTGCCTGTTCTACCTAGGAAGAATGGTCCCTGTCGGGGAATCCTTACAACCGCTCTACGATCAGCTGAACCGTGCCATGGGAGATACTGCCACTGCGATGGCCAAGATGGCGGGCAAGCCCACCATGGAAGTGACCCACTATTTTCGCAATGAGCGTGTAGGGGCTCATGGGTATGTGTCCCGTCCGCTACCCCAGGTCAAGTCCGAAGAAGATGCTCTGAAACTCATCAACGATATTATCCGCTACGAAAAGTCCCGTAAGGAATGGTTGAAGATTGTGGCTGGCCGCAAGTTCAACAACCCGAAGATTGACTCCCTCAAGAATCTTAAGAAACTTCGTCCTTACGAAGAAAAACTCCTGGTCCGCTACATGATCGAGGACATGTTCCCGGCTCTTAACAAGTACGACAATATCAAGACGTCTAGTGCAATTTGCGTTCACATTTCCATGATTGAGGGCCGCAAGTACTACATGGGCAATGTCCACTTTACCGGAAATGAGGTTCTGGGCGATGCCGTGCTGAATTACGCCTTCCGCCTGGACAGCGGGGAGGTCTTTGACCAGTATAAGTACGACGCCTCACGCAAGGCTATTCTGGATTCTTACCGTGAAGATGGCTACCTGTTCGCTCAGTTTGACGAGGAAAGGACCTTCGTGAACGATTCCGTGGTGAACTTGACTTACCGCATGCGCGAAGGTTTGCCCGCTTCTATCCACAAGGTCTATATACGCGGCAATACCAAGACGAATGAAAAGGTCATCCGTCGTGAAGTGCGCCTGTATCCGGGCGACACCTACCGCCAGTCCTCGCTGGAACGCAGCTTCCGCGAAATCATGCAGCTGAACTACTTCGACATGGTGACGCCCGACATCAAGGTAGTGGGTGACCAGGAAGTGGACCTGGAATTCAACGTGCAAGAAAAGGAAGCGGGTACGGGCCAGTTCAGCTTGGGTGTGTCCTATAGCCAGAGCGATGGACTTGTGGGTACGGCCAGTGTGTCTATTCCCAACTGCTGTATGGGTAACGGCCAGGCGGCATCCTTCAGCGTGGAATACGGCATGGACAAGAAGAGTGCTTCCATCAGTTTCCAGGAGCCCTGGTTCTTGGACAAGCCCATTACCGTAGGTACAAGCCTCAGCTACAGCTGGTGGAACATGAGTGATTACGACGACCCGGACATTACCCGTTACGGTGGTCAGGTCTATGTGGGTAAGCGTCTCAAGTGGCCCGACGACTACTTCTACGGCCAAGTGGGTTACAGCTGGCTTATGAACAAGCAGGGCCCCAATATTGACGACAGCTATGTAGTCTATACCGGTCTGGAATCGGCGGTGAACTTCCGCCTGATCCGTGATGACAAAAACCTGCCCCAGTTCCCCACGGACGGTTCCCGCTACGTGCTGGATGTTCAGGTGGCTGACGATGTGCTGTATAGTGACTTTGAGTTCGTCAAGACGGAACTTACCATCAAGTGGTGGTTCCCGTTGTTCCGCGACCGTCTGGCGATCGCACTTACTAACGAATACGGTGTCATCTTCGGCGATCAGCTCCAGTATAGAACACTCTATACCATGGGCGGTGTTCTTGGCTATGAGGGCATGATGCGCGGCTACAGTTCGGGCTCTATCGGCTACAGGCGCTTGGGCCGTAGCTTCCAGTATATTGGAGCAGAACTCCAGTTGGCAATTGTTCCCCAGACATTCTACCTGTTGCCCTTCTTCTTTGATGCGGGTAACGTGTTCGGCGAACGCTACAATCCCAAGACCAAGGTGGCCAAGCCCAACCGCAATCCTTTGAGCGAATGGGATCCCACCAGTCTCAAGAAGGACTACGGTTTTGGTTTCCGTGTGGTAGTGCCCATGCTCGGTATTATCGGCTTTGACTTTGCTTGGCCCTTGGATGTGGGAGAAACCTATTCTGGTTTGCAGCGCACCCAGGTGGGTGACATGGAATTCAACTTTGTGATAGGCCAAGGATTCTAGGAGGCGTTATGCTCGAAAAATCTTTGATTCGTCGTCTGGTGATTTTGCTTGCTATGCTTCTGGCGTGCTCCGCCTTTGCCGAAGATGGACTGCGCATTGCCCATGTGGATTCCAAGCTAATCTTTGACGGCTACAAGGGAACCAAGAAGGCCCAAGAAGAATATGACCGTCAAGTGGCCAAGTGGGAACAACAGGGTAACTTGATTCAGAAAGAACTGGCCGCTATCAAGGAAAAGCTGGATAAGCAGGTGTTGATGCTTTCTGACGAAAAAAAACGTGAACTAGAAGCCGATTACGCCAAGAAGGAAACGGAACTGAAGGAATTCATCGACCGGGTCTATGGCCGCAAGGGTGAGCTCATTACCGAAAACGAGAAGGTGAGCGGCCCCATTATCCAGCTAATCCGCAAGGCCATCAATGAAATTGCCTTACAAGAAGGCTACGACATGGTGGTGGACCGTGCAACAGGCGCGGTGGTATTCTGGAAAAAAGAGAATGATCTGACCCAGAAAGTGCTGGATTATCTGAACAACCGCTAATTATCTAGAACACGCTTAGTCGTGTATGGAATTCTTGAGGCTTTCGATAAGGCGGGCAAAGCTCGGGTCGGAGGCCATTTCTTTTTTTACGGAATTGATGGCGTGGACTACGGTGGAGTGGTCCTTTCCGCCAAATCGGGAACCGATGCTCTGGAGGCTGATGGGGGAAAGCTCACGCATCAGGTACATGGCCACCTGGCGGGCCTTGGAAACTTCCTTGGTACCGCGTCCGGATTCCACCAGCTTGGCCTCGGGAACTTCGTAGTGGGCAGACACCGTATGGAGCACGGAATCCAGGCTCACGCGACGGCGGAGGGTGGGGGCGATTTCGGTCACCACTCGCTGGGCGATGCTCATGTCGATATCGTGGTTCAGCAGGCTGGACTGGAGCGTCAGCTTGATGATGGCGCTTTCCAGGCAACGGACGTTGCTTGCGATGTTTTCTGCCAAATAATGTAAAACTTCGTCGCTGATTTCCAAGTGCCGCTCTTCGGCCTTCTTGTGGAGAATGGCTTCGCGGGTTTCCACCTCGGGGGGCTGGATGTCAACGGTAAGGCCCCAGGCGAAACGGCTCACCAGACGGTCGGACAGGTTCTTGACTTCGGCGGCGGGGGCGTCGGAGGTCAGCACGATTTGCTTGCCGGCCTGGTGCAGCGCGTTGAATATCAAGAAGAATTCGTTCTGTGTTTCGTACTTGCCGGTCCAGTTCTGGATGTCGTCGATGAGCAGGATATCTACTTCGTTGCGGTAGAAATCGCTCATCTCGGTGACGCGACCTTCGCGGAGGCTCTTCATGTACTGCTGGGAGAAATCTTCGGAAGTCAGGTAGCAGACCCGCTTCGCCGGATTTTCTTCCAAGATGTAGTTACCGATGGCCTGCAACAGGTGGGTCTTGCCCAGGCCCGAAGAGCCGTAGATAAACAGCGGGTTGTACTGGGAACCGTTGGGGTTCCTTGCAACGGCAAGGGCTGCGTTGAAGGCCAGCTGCGCCTTGTCGCCGGGCACAAAGTTTTCAAAACGGTAGCTACTGGAAAGGGGAACGCTAGGCTTGATGAAATCCTTGAAGGATTCGTTTTCGTTCTTGGCTGCTTGGGGAATAACCTCTTGAGGCTGGAACTCGAATTCCATGGCCACGTCGTCGTGGTTGGTTTCTTTCCAGGCGAGACGGATAAGTTCCTTGTAGGCGGAATAGACCGACGTGTCCAATCCGGGAGGGATAGAGATGGTGGCATGTCCCGTGGTCTGGCTGATCAGCTTGGTCTGAGCAAAATAGGTCTTGAACACGGAATCAGAAAGCATTCCGCGGAGGTAGTTCAAACTTCTTTCCCATTCAATTGCCATACATCTATCCTTGACCGGTGGACCGGGTTTTCAAATCTATCAACAGGTAGGCCCTACAATCTAGAAAAATAGCCTTTGTTGTTGATAAGTTCAAGTCAAAGGATTGTAAAAAAGGGGCAAAAAAGACCCCGAACCGGCACTCTAAGTCCTTGATAGTCAAAAAATTAAAAAAACGAGACTTGGGTTCGAGAGGTGGTTTTGCTTTGCCAGATTGTGTTGTGCTGTTAGTTTGTATGTAATTGTCGGGAAGGGCAAAATGCCTCCCGTTTGAGGCGGAAAATCCTTAAATTTTACGAAAATAACTACATTTGGGTTACTTATGCAGTTTCTTGACCGTCTCGATTACGTGTTCTGGATTCCCCTTGTTTTGTGGGTTCCCCTGTTTTTTTGGTTTATGCGTTGCTCCTATCCGCTGTTTTTCAAGAAAATGGTGAAAAAGGGAAAGAAATGGGCCTACATGCCCGAAAAGTTCGGGAAAAATTCCCCGCGGATGGCAATATATCGTCTTTTGAACGTGATTTTTTCTCTGGTCGTATCCCTGGGCTCTTCTATTGGTGTGGTCTGGGCGCTGAACAAGTGGACCCAGGTTCCTGCGGTTTATGGTTTTGCGTCGGCGATAGCGTTCTTGGTGCTTGCGATGGTCCTGTACCGTCTTGCCGTAGGGAAGGTGGCGGTGATTTTCCAGTCGGCATACTTTCTGGAATACCGTCGCGCCCACTACGAATCGGATAGCAAGGGCAAGATGCAGAGCGAGGCGGATATCCACAACCGTGCCATCTGGAGCTTTACCAAGAACCTGAGGCATGCGGAATCCCACGGCAGGCTCTGGAAATACGTGAACGCCATGGCGAAAACCAAGAAGATCCCCCCTGATATCCTTGCGGAAGTTTACTAGGGTAGGGTCTAGGATTTAGAGGTTAGGATCTAGGTAGAATGTCTAATATATTGGATTCCATCGGTGTAGGGGAGAACGTCCTGGACGGACGGGCGGCTTGGAAATACGCCGAAGATATTTTGCTGAAGGTTTCTAGGACGTTTGCCTTGAATATCAATGTGCTCAAGGGACGCCTGCACAAGAGCATTTTGCTTGCCTACCTTTACCTGCGCATCGCCGATACCGTAGAAGACGACCCGGAGATGACAGCGTCCCGCAAGAACATTGTGCTTGGGCTTTTTTCTGCTATCTTCAAGACACCGGCGCTTTCTGACGATGCTGTGGCCGCCTTTGAGAAGGCTTTGCCCGACAGCTGGCATAAATCGGATCACCCCTACATGGACCTGTGCCTCCATACTCATGTGGTAGTGCCCCTGCTGAAAAAACTGCCCGAACGGTATGCCGCTCCGGTGCGGGCGGTGACGGTGGAAATGTGCCAGGGCATGGCGAAGTTTGCCCTTAGGCAAGAGGCTGCCCTCAGCTCCGGTTGGTTTACGCTGGAGCGCGTTGAAGATCTTGACGAATACTGCTACTACGTGGCGGGCATCGTTGGAAAATTGCTCACCAACCTTTTTGCTGCCGATACAAAACTGATAGGCCCTGCCCGCAAGGCGGAACTGCAAAAGCTGGATGTGAGTTTTGGCCTTGCGCTCCAGGTGGCAAATATCGTGAAGGACTGCGTGGAGGATTCTACCCGCCGGGTGTGCTTTGTGCCCGAAGAAATCTGCCGCCGTCACGGCTTCAAGCATTCTTACGAGATGTTCGGGCCGCCTATGGGTGACATGGAAGATTACAACAAACGCCGTGCCGCCGTGATGGAAGAACTGGTGAAAAAGGCTTGGAGTCATCTGGATGACGCCATCGCCTATACCAAGCTGTTGCCCAATGTGAAAATGCGGACCCGCCTATTCTGCCTGTGGCCCTTGTTCATGGCTGCAGAGAACATGAAGATTATCGGCGATGGCTCCAGCATTTTTGCAACGGACCAGAAGGTGAAAATCACCCGTGAAACGGTGAAGCGGATTATCAAGCAGACCATGATGCATTTCTATTCGGATAAGTGGATAGACAAGAGTTATGCGAAATTGAAGAAGGAAGCTGGAATTTGAAAATAATTGATGTCATAAACAAGTGGCCGTTCCATTTGGGTGTTATCGTATTTAGCATTGTGTCTGATCAGCTCACAAAGCTGTGGGCGCTGGTGCGCTTTACCAACGATACGGGCGCCCCGAACCACGACGTGATCAACGTGATTGGTGAATGGATTCGGTTCCAGCTGGTGTTCAACAAGGGGGCCGCCTTCAGTAGCCGCCCTCAGGACCTGATGCCTTTCTTGCCGCCTTGGCTTTTCTTTTTGCTGATTTCCATTGTGGCAAGCGTCGTGCTTTTGTGGTTCTACCGCTCCATCGACAAGCGGGACTGGATGAGCCGCCTAGGCGTGGTGATGATTTTGGGCGGCGCTGTGGGGAACTTTATTGACCGCATGCGGCTTTCCATGGTGGTTGATTTTATCGATTGCGATTTGCCCGACTTTATCATGACCCGGTTCCCCACATTTAACGTGGCGGATTCCTTCGTGACCGTGGGCGTGGCGGTAGTGATTCTTTCGCCTGTGATTTTACGAAAACTGCACAAACAGATTAAGGACGAAAAACAAGGCACCGAACATTAAACTAGTAATGAGTTATGAGCGGTGAAATATTTTGTTTCCACCATAATTGACAACTCATAACTGACAACTCATAACTAACTATGAACTATCTCGTAAACGAACAGCATTCCGGTGAGCGCATCGACAAGTTCCTTGTGGGTGTCATGGAAAGCGTGTCCCGTACCGACGTGCAAAAGCTGATTGCCGCAGGCGAAGTCAAGGTGGGCGGTGCGAAGGCTTCCAAGAATTTCCGTGTAGAGACGGGCATGGTGGTGGTGGTGGATAAGATTCCCGAAAAAGAAGCCAGCACCCTGGAGCCCGAAAATATCCCGCTGGATATCGTTTACGAAGACGATGACATCGTTGTGCTGAACAAGCCCCGCAACCTGGTGGTGCATCCGGGAAACGGCGTGCAGAACGGGACCCTGGCGGCAGGGCTCCTGTATCATTTCAAGGAAAATCTTTCGGCGGTAAACGGACCGCTCCGCCCGGGTATTGTCCACCGTTTGGACAAAGATACGCCGGGCCTTATGGTGGTGGCTAAAAACGATGCCGCCCACAGGCACTTGGCCCACCAGCTGGAAACCCGGACACTGCACCGTACTTATAACGCCCTGGTGTGGGGACATGTCCGTGACCTGGAAGGGACCATTGACGCGCCCATCGGCAGGAACCCCAAGAACCGCTTGAAGATGGCGGTAGTCAAAGATGGCAAGCCCAGCCGTACCCACTACGTGGCCAAGAAGTTTTTCGCCTTCGCGACCCTTCTGGAACTGCAACTGGAATCGGGACGCACCCACCAGATTCGCGTACACAGCCGTTACATGGGCCATCCGGTAGTAGGCGACCCGCTGTATGACGGTCGCGACGGATGCCTGAACCGCGTGTCGCCCCTGATGAAGGACATTGCGGCCAAGGTTCTGGAAATTGCTCCGGCCCAGCTATTGCAGGCGGTAAAGATTGAGCTGATTCACCCGACTACGGGCAAGAAGATGAAGTTCAAGGTACCCCTGGAAAAGCCTTTTGAGCAGGTGCTGAAACTCTTGAAGAAGGAATGTCCTGCAGACGCTCCGACCTTCGACGAAGACGAAGGGTTCCACGATTTTGATGCGGACATCCGCTTTGACGAAGGTTTTGAAGAAGAATTCGATGAAGAATCGCTGGACAAGTTCGACGAATGCGTGTTCCCGGAACTGAAGGAAAGAAAGACCCGCGCCCAGCGTCATGCCGAAAAGGCGGCGACGGCTGCTCATCGCAGGGCCAAAGCCGCCGAACGCAAGCGTATCAAGCAGGAGAAGGCCGCCCGTAGGCGTGGAATCGCTCCCGAGGATTTTGTAGAACCTGGATACGAGCCCACCATCGATCCGGATTTACTGTAATTGCTAATTTTAAAGTCAAACAAAGGATAAAACATGCGTGATCAATTCGAAAGCCCGCTTAATAAGCGTTACGCCAGCAAGGAAATGAGTTTCATCTTCAGCCCGCAGTACAAGTTCCAGACTTGGCGGAGGCTCTGGATTTACCTCGCCGAATCCGAAATGGAGCTCGGCCTCCCCATTACGCAGGAGCAGGTGGACGAACTGAAGGCCCACGAGAAGGACATCAACTTCGAAGTCGCCGAAGAAGAAGAAAAGCGCCGCCGTCACGACGTGATGAGCCACGTTTACGCTTATGGTGTCCAGTGCCCCAAGGCCAAGGGCATCATCCACCTCGGTGCGACCTCCGCATTCGTGGGCGACAACACCGACCTTATCCAGATGCAGCAGGCCATGATTCTCGTGCGTAAGCGTCTTTGTCGCGTGATGGATAAGCTTTCCAAGTTTGCCATGAAATACAAGGACATGGCCCAGCTCGGCGCCACCCACTTCCAGGCAGCCCAGCTCACGACCGTGGGTAAGCGCGCTTGCCTCTGGCTCCAGGACATGCTCATCGACCTCGAAGAGCTCAACTTCCTCATCGAAGTGCTTCCGTTCCGCGGCGTGAAGGGCACCACCGGCACGCAGGCCAGCTTCATGGACCTGTTCAACGGCGACGAAGAAAAGATTATGGAACTCGACCGCCGCGTGACCGCCAAGGCGGGCTTCAAGCGCGTTCTCACCATCACCGGCCAGACCTACACCCGCAAGTGGGATAACCGCGTGAACCAGGTGCTCAGCTCCATCGCTCAGTCTCTGCACAAGTTTGCCACCGACATGCGTCTGATGCAGGGTGTGAAGGAAGTGGAAGAACCCTTCGAAAAGACACAGATCGGCTCCAGCGCCATGGCTTACAAGCGTAACCCGATGAGGAGCGAACGCATTTGCTCCCTGGCTCGTTTCGTGATGGCCCTGGTGAACAGCACCGCCTTCACGCAGGCGACGCAGTGGTTCGAACGCACCCTCGACGATAGCGCCAACAAGCGCCTCGCCATTCCGGAAGCGTTCCTCGCCATGGATGCCATGCTCATCATCGCTGAAAACGTCACCAACGGCCTCGTGGTTTATCCGAAGGTTATCGAAAAGCGCATCATGGCCGAACTCCCGTTCATGGCTACCGAAAACATCATCATGGAAGGCGTCAAGAACGGCGGCGACCGTCAGGAACTCCACGAAGAAATCCGCGTGATGAGTATGGAAGCGGGCAAGGTCGTCAAGGAACAGGGCAAGGACAACGACTTGCTCGAACGCGTGCTGAAGAACGAAAAGTTCCAGAAGCTCGGCATCACCGAAGCGAAGCTCAAGGAAATCCTCGACCTCCGCAAGTTCGTGGGTCGCGCTCCGGGCCAGGTCGTGAAGTTTGTGACCGAAGAAGTGCGCCCGGCTATCGAAGCCATCCCGGATTGGGCTACGATCGACGCCGGCGAACTAAAAGTGTAAAATCGCTTTATAACACATCGCAATACTTTGTCACGCGAGCTCTCGCTGTATGTTTTATACAGCTTCGGCTCGCGTTTCGCGTCTTGCTCGTTTCTGGGCGAATTTTGTTCTAAAGCGATTTTGTCTCGCTAGGCACTAAGTTAAATTACTCGTTAGCATAAATTCATTAGTTTCGCATTTTTTTTGAAATCGCTTTGGAAAAGTTCTAAAGCGATTTTTAATTTTATAATGCAAAAACGAGTGGCAGTTTTTCTATTTTCGTCTTATGTTTTTTCCGAAGAAGAATTTTGCTTTCTTGTCCCTTGCTCTGGCGACGCTTTCTTTTGCCCTTCCGCAGACGGGAACATTCCGCGATGCTCGCGACGGACACACCTACAAGACGGTTGTCATCGGGACCCGCGTCTGGATGGCCGAAAACCTTGCGTTTAACGTGAATGGGAGTGCCTGCTACGACAACAATCCAGAGAATTGTGCAAAGTACGGTCGCCTCTATAATTTTGAGATGGCAAAGAAGGCATGCCCTACGGGCTGGCACCTGCCAGAAAACGACGAATGGAAACGTTTTCGCACCGTCATCGAAGACAGCGACGGTAAGGAGGCCGCTTGGGTGAGCCTCAAGTCTCGGGACAAGTGGGATGGATCAGACCGTTATGGTTTTGATGTAGTGCCTGCGGGCAAGGCTACCGACGAGTTTGTGGAACTAGGGGTGTCCGCCCATTTCTGGAGCGCCACCAGCGAAGAAGGGGACGCCTACGGCTGGCATTTGGCCCCTCCGGGCGATTTCTCCATGGAGTTCGACGTGAGCAGCAACATGTATTCTGTGCGCTGCCTCAAGGATTACTAGTCTCCAGTATTTGTTTAAAAGGCTAAAGCGTAAATTCCGACAGCGCTGAGCCAAAGCAGGATTCCCGCATAGAATCCGCCCAGCAGGTCGTCTGCCATGACACCCCATGCTCTGGGGAATTTCTCGAAACGGTGTATTCCAAGCGGCTTCAAGATGTCAAAAAATCGGAAAAGCCCAAAGGCTATGGCTAAAAACCAAGGGTGAGCGACGATTATATCAGTGGGGAAAAATGCGAGCGCCATAAAAATTCCGCACACCTCGTCAATCACGATCCAGCCAGGGTCTTCGGTACCCGTGTCCCGCATGGCCTTGTTAACAAACGGGATAGCTCCGAAAAAGACGATAAGGGCAGCCATGAGAAAATACAGGTTGACGCAGCAGAAACGACAAAGAATAAGCTCGGCCCCGTTTCCAAGTAGGTTGTTCGCCAAAAGGGCCATGGGGTAGGCGACAATCGTTGCGGCGAGGCTGCCCATGGTTCCAGGGGCCTTCGGGCTCATTCCCGAGCCGAAGAAGGTGGTGACCAGGGCTGTGAACCTGTCTGTCCCGCGCCATTCGTGAGGCACCCGTTTCTTACCGTATTTTTCTTTAAGTTCCTCTTTGTTCATTAAACCTCGTTCTGCACTCTACATGATCTTCTTCACATTATATATTTTAAATTCTGAACTCCGAAATCTGAATTCCTAATCAATCAGGCCACGCCGCCTCGGCACGTTCCTTTTCTTCGGCCTCCCGTGCAGTGCGACGTTCTTTCCAGCGTTCCAGCTGGTCCTTGAATTCCTTGCGGAGCCTCTCCATGCCGATGTTCTCCTTGGCGCTTATCTGGATTGCCTCCGGATAGTTCTGCAAAAGTTCGGTACGGCGTGCCTCGTCGGCGATTTCCACCTTGTTGAACACCCGGATTCGGGGCGTTTTTTCGTCGATGATACCTTCCAAAGTCCTGTGGGTCACTTCCAGGTGTTCGCGGTAGTCCGGGGCGGCTCCGTCCACTACCTCCAAGATGCAGTCCGCATGGGCTGCCACTCCTAAGGTGCTCTTGAAGGTCTCTATAAGGTTGTGGGGGAGCTTGCGGATAAAACCTACTGTATCCGAAAGGATAATGTTCTCCCCGTCCAGAAAAAGCTTGCGGGTGGTGCTGTCCAGGGTGGCAAAAAGCTTGTCCTCTACGTAAACGTCGGCACCGGTCAGGCGGTTGGTGAGGGTGGACTTGCCCGCATTGGTATAGCCTACGATTCCCACCTGAAAGATGTCGTTTCGTTTTTCAGCCTGGCTTTCCCGGGCGTCCTCGATTTTGGCCAGTTTCTTTTTCAGTTCCTGGATACGCTTGCGGATCATTCGCCGGTCCGTTTCCAGCTGGGTTTCGCCGGGTCCCTTGGTGCCGATGCCTCCGTTGTGCTGGCGGCAAAGGTGGGTCCAGGCTCTTGTGAGGCGGGGCATCATGTATTGGAGCTGAGCAACCTCTACCATCAGGCGGCTTTCTGCCGTGATGGCGTGCTTGGCGAAAATGTCCAGAATCAGGCCCGTACGGTCCAGCACCTTGATTCCAGGCAGGCGCTGTTCCAGGTTGCGCACTTGGGAGCCCGAAAGGTCGTCGTCAAAAACCACCATTTTGGCGTCCAGCTGGGCTAGGGCATGCTTGATTTCTTCGACCTTGCCTTCGCCGATGAGGGTGGCAGGGCTAAAGTTCTGGACCCGCTGCAGGAAGGAGGCCGAAACGACGGCCCCTGCGGTCTCGGCGAGGCGGCCCAGTTCCGCAAGCTGCTCCTGGGCAAGCCAGGGGCGCACCTTTGGGGTGGCTATTCCTACGAGGATACACTTTTCCCTTTCTTGCTTATGCTCCGCAGGTTCTTTCATTTTCTTGAAAGATAATAAAATCACTCCGGAACATTCGTTCCGGAGTGGGGTATTGGGTGTTTGGGTGTACTTATTTTGCGATACGCAAACTCTGGATCTTTCCGGTGGCTCTAGAACGGATGTAGTAGATGCCAGAGGACTTGATCATATTGTTTTCCTTGATGGTCTTGATGGCATCTTGCGTAGAACGCGCGCTCAGGCGGCCAAGACGTTTGCCACGAATGTCGATAATATCGTAGTCCGCAGCCATATTCGTGACCATCTTGACATTTTTGACGATTCCTTCCGGTTCTTCAGGCGCTTCGGGCGGAGCAACGTTTTCGAAAATGATGTAGTCCAGATTGAACCAGCCGCCAATGGATTCCACCTTCAAGATGTGCTTGCCTGTAGAAACGCTGTCCACGATTCCGCCAATTTCCTGGTAGGTGTTCCAGTCTTCATCGCCAGTCTTGGGAACAATCATTTCATCGGTGATGGGAACGTCGTCTACATAAAGCTTGAAACTGGAATTTTCGTTAGCCGAAGAGACAACGGCCTTAATAGTGTAGGGCCCTTTTTGTTTAAAGTCTACGGTGTATTCCACCCAGTCGCCAGGTTCCGTGTAACCGATAACCAGGCCTTTCATGTCTGTGCCACCCCAATAGATATCAACGCCCTCATCCATGCGGAAATTTGCGTCGCCCTTGTTGTCGCTGCTGCCGTCGCTATAGGAGTCGTTGCCAAAGCCGATACCGGCTTTATCGTAGTGCTCGGCCTGAATCGTGTCTTTTACGTCAATTACGATAGCGGTTCCGTTATAGGGTTCCTGTTCCTTTTCTTCGGAGTAGACAATTTCGGTACCGTTGGGAGTGATTTTTACGCTCTTGCCCTTGCTCAAATTGTTTTTGAAGTATTCTTCGAGCCAGACCATGGCGGCGCGCTTTTGACCGTTTGGCTGGATGATACCGGTGTTGGATGCCCAAGTAGAACCGTTGATGTAGCCCCAGATGGTAATGCCCGCAATCCACTCCGTTTCCCACATAAAGGGAATCTGGTTTGCATAGTCATTCTTTTGAGCATTGTCATCGGCTTGGCTGATGTCGTATTCCGTAATGAACAGGGGTAACCCGGTTTCGTTATGGATTCTGGTCAATTTGCTTTCGAAGTCGGACTTGCTCATGCCCTTGCAGTCGTGGGCTTGCTGACCATAGGCGTCAACAGGGGCACCATTCTTTATGATGGTTTGCACCAGTTCAATGCCTTCGTTCATCTGCCAGGTAAGGGTATTGTAGTCGTTGTAAATCAATACGGCATGCGGCCAACGTTCACGGGCCATCTTGAAAGCGGTAGTGATAAAGTCGTATTGGTGCTTGCCGTTTACCACACGGTCGCCACCGAGGGCTTCGATAATGTAGGAACCACCGCATTCGGTATCGTCGGTGCTGCGGCCTTCGGCACCCTGGGCGGGTTTGCCGTAGCCGGAGTGGTAGTTGTTGCCGGCCCAGATGGCCTCGTTCACCACGTCGATGTATTCCAGGTCGGGGAACTTGGCGGCAACAGCATCAAACCATTCCGTAATGTACTGCCGGGTTTTTTCGACGGTAATACTCGGGTTTTTCTTTTTGCAAAGGAAGTTCGGGTATTGGGATCCCCAAACCAGGGCGTGGAACTTGAAGTGGCGTCCGGGGGCTTGTTTTGACCACTGGTAGGCGCCATAGCACTTGTCGTAGTTGTCCCAGGCAAATTTGCTAGTTCCACTGTTGCCGTTAGAAAGGCTATGGATGGAACCCCACTTGCAGCCGTTTTCTGCTGTAATCTGGTTCCAGTAGGTGCCCATGTCGTCACGAACTTGGCCGCTTGTGGTAATGTTGCCCAGGAACTTGGCTCCGCCATCGGCCAGGGCCGCATTGGCTACGGAGATTAATCCGGTCAGGGCAAAAAGCGCAACTGCTTTAGTAAAATTCATAATCCATCCCCTTGTTTTTATGAAATTTACCTAGAAAAGGGGGGGATAAACATTCCAATTTGGAATAATCTTTTGACAATTTATCCATGACTTTGTTAAGCCACGTTTACAAAAAATCCCGGAACATCAGTTCCGAGACTTTGTTTGAAGGGGAATTTGAATTTTGGTTACTTGACAATGCGCAAGCTATGGACCTTGCCGGTAGCTCTGGAGCGGAGGAAATAGACTCCGGTAGATTTCACCGTGTTCCAATTTTTGGCGGTGGCAATGGCCTGGTCCATGGTGTAGGCGCTGATGCTGCCCAGGCGCTTGCCATGGATGTCGATCAGGTCGTATTGGACCAAATGGTGAGCGGCCATGTGGATTTTGCCTGCGATGGCTTCGGTGCCAACGGGGGCGTTGTCTTCGGCGTCCTTGCCCTTGACAAAGTTGAAGTAGTCGAGGTCGAACCACTGCTTGACAACGGTCATGCGCAAGATATGCGTTCCGGCGGGGAGCGTCACGTTGGTCTTTACCTTGAAGAAATCGCCATAAACGGATTCGTCTACTTCTTCGTCACTGGGTTCGGCATTGGACTTGGACACGGTCAGTATGTCGCCAATATCCTCGCCGTCTAGGGAGAACTTCAGTTGTCCGCCTTCGCCTGACACGGCGGCGAACAGGGTGTAATCGCCAGCTTCTTTGACATTGATGGTGTATTCCAGCCAATCGTCGGTGGCGTTCCATCCGATGGCATGCTGGTTGCTACCGATACCATCCTTGATATCTACACCGGTGCCTTCGCGGTAGGTGCTTTTGCCTTGGTTCTCGGAATCCGCATCACCGTAAGAATTATTGCTTGTGCCGTCTTCGTTGCGGCCAACGCCCGGAATATCGAAATCTTCGGCCTCGATTCTGTCTGCAAGAATATCGAATGCGGTACCCCTGAAAGGCTTTTGGGGTTCGGGTTCTACAGTAGTTCCTCCAGCAAGTCCTGTGGTGTTGACACCTTTGTTCGAGGCCAAGTATTCCTTGAGCCAGGTCATTGCAGGGCGGTCGGTTGCACTCACGTTAGGGTTTTGATATGAAGCGCTACCCTGGGGTTGCATAATTCCTGAATTTGAAAGCCATGTTGCTCCATTAATGTAACCCCAAATGGTGATGCCTGCTATATGTTCGTTTTCCATGAAGTAGGAAATCTGCTCTTTGTAGCATCTTTTTTGGGTGTTGTCGTCGGAAGTGTTGATGTCGTATTCCGAAATGAACATGGGCATCTGGGTTTGGTTCCAGATTTTTTCTATTGTACTCTTCAGGGTGTTTAGATTCATGCAGTCTCCACCGCCGCCTGTACCATTCTGACCACCGCCCTGGGTCATCATGTCGTGGGCCTGGAGTCCGTATGCATCGACTGGGGCTCCATTCTTTTTGATAGTGTTGATGAGGCTTATACCTTTGTCAACATCGTATTGAATGGTGTTGTAATCATTGTAGATCAAGATGGCCTTGGGCCAGCGTTCACGTGCCATTTCAAAGGCTTTTGTCACAAAGGCATAGTTGCCATTGTTATCACCACCAAGTGCTGCCATGATATTGTTGGCTTTACAATCTTTGCCACTGCTTGTGGTATAGCAAGAATGGTACGAGTTGTTGCCGGTTCGAATAGCTTCGTTTACCACGTCGATCATTTCGAGATCGGGAAAATTTTCTTTGACCTTGTCGAACCATTGCGTAATGGCCTCTCGGGTGTCATCAACGCTCATGCCATTCAGCCAATTCGGGTATTGGGACCCCCAAATCAGGGCATGGAACTTAAAATGGCCTCCGTTGTTTACGGCCCAGTTATAGGCAGCTTTGCAGCCGCTAAAATTATATTGACCGCGGGTGCCTTCAATGGATGCCCACTTGCACTCGTTTTCGGCAGTAATCTGGTTCCAGTAGGTACCGAAGTCGTTACGAACGGTACCATAAGTCGTAATGTTACCTACGAACTTGGCGGCACCGTCAGCAAGGCCGGGGCCTGCGTTGGCAATGGAGGTTAGCCCAAAAAGGGCGAGAAGCGTAATCCTTTTGGAAAAATTCATAATATTCCCCTTTGATTCGCCCAACCTACTGCATCCTTAGAATAATATACTCTAATTTTTTTGAAACTGATAGTACTTTTTTGGTGTCCGGTTTGGATAAATTGTCCATGTGTTTGTTTGAAAATGTTTACAAAGTGCGATGCCGTTTTAAGCTTGTTTGGGGCAATTAACTTTTTTTTACGTCATAAAAAGCCATATTGCATGTATATTTAGGCCAAGGGAAAATGAGGCTGGGTGTGGAAACACATTAAAAGGAGCCTCTATGTCTATGTTTGGTGGAAAAAGCGCCGTTGGCACAACCTTCGGTTTTTTTGTTTTTTCCTCGCTGTTTTGTGCACAGGCATTTGCCTGGAGCATTTCCGGAACAGTCAAGTCCAGCACGGGAGAACCGTTGTCCGGTGTGATGATTAACTCTTTTAACCATGCCGGTGTAAGTGCCAAGACGGACAATGTGGGGTATTTCAGCATTGATGAAAACTCTGCAGCCCTTTCAGGTGTTGCGGATTTGAATATGAAGGTCCGTTATGCGAACCAGGTACTGAGTATTGAAAATGTACACGCAAATATTTTTAAGGTGTCTGCGATAGATGCTTTGGGCAAGGTCGTATATCAGCGTTCCCTGCAACATGTCTTTGGAAATGTGTCCCTGGATTTTTCCAAGGTGTCCGCCCACGGGGTGAAGTTTATACGCATAAACATTGACGGCACAAATAGTTCCTACATGCTGACGGGCAGTGGCTCCTTGTTTAAAGATGGTGCTCCCTTGCCGAATTTTTCCTTCCAAAAAGAGGGGTACGAGGCTGTTATTTACCAGATGTCCCAGGAAAATGAGACCGGTGTGTCTATAATCATGAATCCGGCCTCTTCAGACGTTGAATCTTCTAGTTCTGCAGGTGGGACCAATCCTACAAGCAATAGCCAGAGCGGTACCTTTACGCCTCCCGATGTTCCTACGACCTGCGCCGGTAAAACCGTAACTCCGGGCGATTACAATATGAGTGTGGTGGTGGATGGAAAAACTCGTACATTCATTATGCATGTCCCCAGTGCCTATAACGGGTCCAAGCCAGTTCCCATGGTTGTGGATTATCACCCCATCGGAGGGTCAGGCGCAGGCCAAATGGCGGATTATGGTGGTTCGACTTATAAGTCAAAAACGGACCCAGAAGGGGTAATTTCGTTGTACCCGGATGGAACTGATGGAGTGTCTCCCATGGGGGCTGGCTGGAATGTGGGCCCCTGCTGCTCCAGAGATGACGATGTTAAATTTTCTCGTGAAATGATTAAGAAAGTCGAGGAAATTGCCTGCATCAACCCCAGGAAAATTTATGCGACCGGTTTCTCCATGGGCGGGGGCATGAGTAATCATGTGGCGTGCAATATGTCAGATGTCTTTGCCGCGGTGGCTCCTGCAGCAATGGATTTGAACAGGACCAATAGCGTTTCCTGCAATATTGTGCGTCCAATTTCGGTAATCATGTTCCGCGGTTCTCAAGATAATGTTTGTCCTTATGCAGGTGGTGAAAGCTTTATGAGAGATGGGTTGGATTTCTTGGGTGCTGAAAATAATTTTAAGTTCTGGGCCGAAAAAGATGGCTGTACCGGCAACCCGGCCACAAATTCCAGTGGATGCCAGGAATATTCAAACTGCAAAGGCGGCGCGAAGGTTGTGCTTTGTACCGACAAGAATGGAGCCAATGGCACAGGAAACGGACACGACCAGGGCAATGGCTCCATAGGCTGGCCCTTCTTGAAACAGTTCGAACTTAAGTAATTTACTTAATCCTGTGACCCGTCAAGTCAAAACGCATGCCGCCCTTTTCGACGAAAAGGGCGTTTCCTTTTTTGAGTAGGCGAGGGGCGGTAATGTTCTGAACCGCTGCAGGGGTCGCTTGACGGATTGCGCTTGTTATTTCGCATTGCCCTTCGGTACAGAACTTGATGAAGTCAATGTCCATCCAGTCGCCAGTTACTGTCCAGCGGAGTACGTGTTCGCCCTCGGTCAAGTTCACGGTCGCTTCGACTTCGTTGTAGTCATCGAAGTTGTTTTCGCCGGAACTGGCTTGCGGAACGGCGATTTCTTCGGTAATGTCCTCGCCATCCATGGAAAGTTTGAAACTGGATGTGCTGTTTGCCGAAGCAACTGAAGCATACATGATGTATGTCCCCGTCTTGGCAACCTTTACGGAGTATTCCAGCCATTCGCCAGCCTGGTTGTAACCCACAATGTAACCGGTTGCCTTTTTGTAAATGTCCACACCGGTACCTGGGCGGTAACTTGAGCCTCCTTCGGTGGTGCCATGGTCCTCGGAATCGTTTTCGTTGTAGGTGGTATTGCCCCGACCCACTCCGTTAATGTCGAAATCTTCCATCTCGATCTTGCCCGGAATGGCGAATGCTTTTCCCTTGAACGGTTTACGGGGAACCGGTTTGATTATCAGGCGAAGCAACGCGGAACCGTGAGCAGGGAGTTCCGCGGAAACGGATGTATGTGCCCCCAGGCTCTTTTTTTGCCAGGCGTCGTAAACTTCTACTTCACCCTCTACGCCAAGGTCTGCAAAGGTGCATTCGACGGTCTGGGTAGAAGAATTGTTGTTGAGGAGTGCCACGGCAATATCGCCACTGCGCAAGGGCTTGGTCCAAACTTGCTTGCCGTCCACGTCAGAAATACGGTGGCCCTGAACACCCAGGGAATCTTGGTTAATGGCGATCATTTCCTTGTTCAGGTATAGTTCCTTGACCTCGTTGCTCATGTTACGGACGTCGGAACTGATCATGATGGGGGCCGCCATAATAGACCACATGGTCATCTGGGACTTTTGTTCTTCGTAAGAAAGGTCGTTGTTGCCCACTTCAAGCATGTCCGGGTCGTTCCAGTTGCCGGGTTTTGCATTTTGCCAGTACTTGTTGTTGTCGTCGATAATTTGATAAACCCCTCTGTACCAAGAAGTAGAAATCCATGCGGGGCCAATATCAAAGGTGGTTCGCCAGAGGTTGGCAATTTTAGGCATCCATTCCTTGTATTCCCACATGCAAATACTGAACACGATGTCGCGGCCAGAATTGAGGAGAGCCTTGGACATGGCGGTATAATCTTTTTCTTGGGTGTTTGGATTAGATTCGCAGTTGTCGTACTTGAGGTAGTCTACGCCCCAGCTGGCAAAGGTCTTGGCATCCCGTTCCTCTCTTCCGTTGGAACCGCTTTCGGAATCCGGGAACTGGGCGGAGTTGTTGTAATGGTGGCAGGTTCTGGTACCGCGATCGCCGTAAATGCCAAATTTGAGCCCCTTGTTGTGGATGTAGTCGCCCAGGGCCTTCATGCCGCTGGAAAAACGGTCTGGATCGTGGGTGAGGTTGCCGTTTGCATCGCGGTGCTTTGCCATCCAGTTGTCGTCAAGGTTTAGGTAAATGTAGCCCGCATCTTTCAAACCGGAAGAGACCATGGCGTCGGCGATTTGCTGAATCTGCTTTTCGTTGATGTTTTCGTGGAAAACATTCCAGCTGTTCCACCCCATGGGGGGCGTAAGCGCCAGATTGTTATAGGATTGGGCCATGGTCGGAGCGGCAAGGCCAAAGAAGACGAGGGTTGTCGCTACCGAAATTTTTCCGACGATTTGCAACATTTTTTATTCTCCCTTTATTTGACTATCACCCGGTGCATGACGGTTTGGAATTTAATGAAATACACTCCCTTGTGTGGAACCATCGTCTGGATTTTCGTTTGCGCCTCGCGGATGCTTGCGGCACTTACACTGCCCATAAATCTCCCGTTCAGGCTATACACGCGGTAGTTTTGCTCGCTGTGCGCATCAAGTCGGGGCCTCTGTGCGATGCTTGAGGTTTTACATTCGCCCTTGCAGATTTCAATCCAGTCCACATTCACGTTGTTGCCCACGATTTCCAGTTTGAGGGTGTGTTCGCCGGCAGCGATTTCAGAGGTCTTTGCGGATACCACCGAATAGGTACTCCAGTCATTTTCACTGTTTTGTTTGGCAATAATTTCGTCGGTAACGGCCTTGCCGTCTATATAGAGCTTGACTCCTGCTTTTTCGGAGGGGGTTGCCATATTTACCCGCACGTCGTATTCCCCGGCTTCTTCGAAATTGACGGTGTAGCGCAACCATTCGCTTTCGGCTGTGTAACCGAGGGCATATCCCTCGCAATTCGTTGTGTTCGCCTCGTCGGAGCAGCCAAATCCCACAATGTCTACGCCGGTTTCGCGGTAGGCCTTGCCTTTGTTTTCGCCGTCGTTGTCGCTATAGGCCTTGTAGGGTTTGCCTTCGTCAAAGTTTTCGGCCTCGATTCGCCCGGGAAGTGTAAGAGCCTTGCCGCCGTAGGGGGTAGGGGGGACTACTTCTTGAGTGTTGTCTAGGTAGATTTCGTCCATGTAGTCCGATCCTATCTTGAACCAGTCAAAGTCGGCGTAGCCTCCTGCCGTTTTGGTGGCATAGTTGAACAGGCCAAAACGGTTGCCAGTGAAGTAGTCAAGGCTGAAATTGAGGGAAACATCGGAACCGATTTTTGTCCAGGCAGAGCCATCGGTGCTGTAGTAGAATGAAGCGGTTCCTTTGTCTAGAGGTAGGTTAAAATCCATGCGTAGGAAAACCTTGGAACTAGAAATCGGTTCGCTAGCTTTCTGTACGTCACCATTCTTGTCGCCCTGGTACATCACCACCTTGTAGTTGCTACCGTCTTTAGCGAGTCCCACAAAACCTCTGTTCTCCTGGATGGTCGTAAGGCCGGCAATGTCACCATCCTTCATTCCGCTTCCGTCCAAAGAAATACGGCCGGAGCACTTGGGTCCAAAAGTGCGCTGGGTCAGGGTGTTCTTTGCTTTTAAAACACTTGCATCGGTACGGCCTGTGGTAATGCGGAGGTGTCCGGGATTTGCAGTGAGGCTCCAATTTTTGTTGTCAGGATTGTGGTTCCACTGCCACTCCAGAGGCAAATCTTCGCTATCAAAGTCGTCAGAGGTGACCATGCCGTAGCCAGGCAACGGTGATTCGGGCAATTCCAGGGTTGCAGGAGCTTTGTTGGTCCCGCTAGCCGGTTCCGGCCAGCCATCCTTCCAGACTGTGGGAACCAGGTGGGGAATACGTCCTACGGGGCCGGAATCGCGGAACAGCAAGGTGTACCATTTGCCATCGGGTGTGTCAAAGATGCTACCTTGTGCCACGCCGTTGTCGGACAAGAAAAATCTACCCTCATAACCAGTAAGCAGGCTGTTTGAACGGTAAACGATAGAACTGCGTCCCCTGTTTGCGGGCCAGGAAATGGTAAACAGGTAGTATTTCCCGTCTATTTTTTCCATGTGGGAACCCTCCTGCTTCACGTAATAGTTGCTGGAACCAGTTACCTGGTCAATATTAACTCCTCCAAGAATGCCGCTTCGTCCATTCTGTTTTAAGCCCGATGCATCGCCATTGAGTTCCACATATTTAATTTCGTTGCCGCTTCCGTAAATGACCCATGCGGTTCCGTCGTCGTCAAAAAATAAGGAGGGGTCATGGTACATGTACGGAAGTTGCACCTCGGACCAGGGGCCGTTTTCTACATCGGCGGTTTTGTAGATATGTGTCTTTCCGGAAGTGTAAGAGGGTGTCAAAACGTAGAAGTAACCCTTGTGGTAACGGATGCTGGATGCCCAAGAACCCTTGGCATAGGCGCTTTTCCCGTTGTTGAGATTTTGTTCGTCATTATTGATGAGGGTCTGGTAGGCATAGCCTACCGTGCGCCACTGCGCTAAGTCGGTGGATTTCATTACAGGTACACCAGGCGCATAGTACATGGTGGTTGATACCATGTAATAGGCATCGTCAACGCGCACAATGGCGGGATCCGGGTTGTCTGCCCATATTATGGGGTTAGAAACGGTAACTGCATACACCGCACATGAACTGGCAAGGGCTATGCCCAAAACTTTAAACCATCCCATTTTTTTTCTCCCAGACCAGGGTACACCCTGCCCTGATAAATTGTCCAGCATAAAAATACCCTCCAAAGTGGGTGTTTTGACCCCCAAAAGCAAAAATGCCCTTGACAAATTGTCAAGGGCGATACCCCGCATGACGTCTCCTTCTTTGTACATCAAGTGGGGATGATTTTGTTTTGTTACGGGATGTGCGTTATTTTTTGTATACAATATTTTGCTGTATTCCGGCGGGCCCTTTGTGGCGCAATAGGTAAACGCCTTGGCGGAGGTTCCCCATGCCTTCTTGAACCATGTGGATTGCAGAATCCATGCCGCGGGCATTGAACCGAGCTACCTGTTTCCCTTGCAAGTCAAAGAGGAAGAATGTAGCTTCTGCATTGTTTACTAGTTTCTGTGCGGTAAATGATTCGGGTTCTTGTGTTTTGTAGGCTTCAGGGTCCGTTGCATCCTTGCCTTTGACGAAGGTGAAATAGTCCACGTCGAACCAGGAACCGGTCACTGTCATGCGGAGGATATGTTCGCCCTCCGGGAGTGTTACGTTTGCCTTGACAAAGTCAAAGGAGTCGAAACTGGTCCCGCTTGTGGGAATATTTTCGACAATGGTTTCGCCATCTAGGGACAGCGAAAAACCGGAGGTCGAATTGTCTGTCGCCACCGAAGCAAACATGGTGTAGTCACCGGCTTCCTTGATGTTTACGGAATATTCAAACCATTCCCCTTCCTGGTTGTAGCCAAGAATGACTCCGGTTGCCTTGTCGTAAAGGTCGGCAGATGGGGCGTCGTCTGCACGGTAGGTGTTTTTTCCCCGGTTTTCCGAATCCGTATCACTGAAGGTTTTGTTTGCAGCTCCCGTGCCTGGAACATCGAAATTTTCGGCCTCGATTTTACCAGGAATATTGACGACGTTTTCGCCATAGGGAGTACGTGGTACAAGAACAACTGGGCCGAGTTTTATGTGCTTGAGCATTTCATCGGCATAGCGTTTGCCGAATTCTTCGTATGAGGCACTGCTGAAGTGGTAGGAGTCTTTGCCGTTACCTGAAAGTCCGTCGGAACTCACAAAATAGGTATTGTCCATCACGTTGGGGAGTGTCTTGATATTGTTCCTTGAAAAAGACCAGCAGCATCCGCCAGCGTCTTGTTCTTCTAGTCCCCCGGCAAGGAACGGAACAGTGTCGGAACTTAGCCCCAAGGCTTCTAGTATGTCATCACGGGTCTTTTTGACTTCGGCTTGCCAGTTGTTGCCATTCATGGAGCCGGATTCGCCTTGGTGGAAGATGAAGCCCTTGATAACTCCCAATTCCATGGCTTTTTTGGCGGTTTCCACAATACGGGCGTGTGCATTGCCGTCGGAGCCATAATCCTTGGCCCAATTAATCAAGTATTGATCGTTTGGGAGAGGTAGGGAATTTAAATATTGGGCGTATTTGTCTTTATCAAATAGTTCAATCTTCGTTCCACCTACAGCAACGGGAATAATGCCGACCGTTACATCGGGGAGGGCATCCGCCATGGCGCGACCAAACCAGTCGGCTACCGAGAGGCCTTCGCCACAGTGGAACATCGGGGGAATAGCGGGGTAGATCTCGTACAAGGTCGGGCGGCCAAGCCCTGCGCACTCCGTTGTGGCGAACATTTTGTAGCGCGGGTGCTCCACTTTGTCAATTCCATTCCGAATATCGCCTGCGCCAGCCATGTTGGACTGGCCGTAGGCAATGTAGATGTGGAAGTTGGGGTCTGGAGCGGCATGCAATAACAGGGGTAATGCCAAAATGAGACTAGCAAATCGTATATTCATTTATATTGCCCGTTTTTAGAATTGTGTAATAAAATCCCATGTGGCAGCAGGGACCCAGGAATTCCATTGACCGGGATCCTTATGATCCCAGATATGTCCTGCGTCATCAGTGCACCAACGGACCGGGAAACGTTCGTCTACGTCTTTATAGTCGTAGCATTTGTGCTGTGAACTATAAGATTCTTCAGGTTGTTCTAAAGTGGCGTCTTTTCCTTCGGCGCTTGCGTTTTTAAGGGCTGTATTGCGAGCAGATTTACCCATTTCGGGCTTGCAAAGTCCATCGTTCATGCCGTGTACACCCATCCAGGCGATGGGCTTGTTTTCTACTTCAGGCAACCAGATATTGATATCTGCTGTTTCATAGACGGCAACGCCACGGAGGACATGCTGGTGGTTTCTGGAAAGTCCGTTGGTGAACATGGAGCCATAGCTGAAACCGGTAGAGAATACTCTCGATGAGTCTATGCAAAGTTCGTTTTGAAGCTTGGCCAGCAGTTCATCGAACATGGTATAATCGGTTTCTCCCCAAGGCGGGCAATTGTTGCTAAAGCACTGACCGTCCGGAGCTACGAAAATAGTCGTTTTACCGTTGTCAAGGGGCATAAGTCCGTAGTATTTCTCGTTTTTTGCGACATTTGAACCTGAACCGTTCATACACTGCATTCCGAAAACAAGACGGTATGGCTTATTTTTGTCATAATTGTCAGGAATGTCGATATAGATTTTCCGGGATTCATTTTTTCCCTTGAAATTCCAGGAGAATTGAAAATCGCCAGATTTCGGCAATTGCAGGTCTTTCCCGCAGCCCTTTGTTGGCACGGGATCGTTGCCTTTGGCCCACCCAAAGGCATAAGTCTGCTCCTGGGCGGATTCAGATGAGATGGCTTGTTGTGAACCGCTGTCCGAAGATGTGGTATTATCCGGTTCGGTAGTTTCGCCTGTAGCCGAAGATAAACCTTCTGGCGGTGTATTTTCTCCGGAAGGAGAACTTTCGCCGGGTAGGGTAGAGGTCTCCGAACTGGTAATATCGGGTTCTCCGGCGGGTAGGATTTCTTCACCTTCGGAGTTAGAAGAAATTTCTGGGTTATCCAGGTTTCCGAGCAGATCTGTCGGGTCTGAAGAATTGTCTGAACAGCCTACCAGTGCGAAAATACCGGTTAAGGCTAGGGCATTGATGATCTTGTTGTGCATTTGACACTCCCTTTTGATGATACCCCTATCATCATCCCCATTTTTAGTTTAGTAATTTGTGTGAACTTTTGCAACCCTTCCGTTTGTTCGGCAACGGATTAGGTTTATACCTGTTGTTTTCATATTGCCCGTAATGGAGCCGTTTTTCCATAATTGGATTGCTTCCGTCATGTTTCTCGCGGTAAAGGTTGCCATTTTTTTACCACTCAGGTCAAAGACATCGTAGGTGGCGCTTGTGGGTGCATCAAGATGCAAGTCTTTGCCGGCAATGGCCATGACTTCCTTGACAACAGACCCTTCGGCGTCATAGGCTTGCAACATGAACCAGTCCAGATTTACGTAGCTTCCCGTGATGGCGAGACGGATGATATGGGTTCCCGCTTCGAGTTCCACATCGCCTCCTTCGATTTCCTGGTACACGCTCCAGTCATTTTCGGCAGTTTGGGGAATTGCTATTACATTGGTGATGGGGTTGCCGTCTGCGAGGAACTGGACGCTAGAAGTTGTTGAGCCCGAGGCGGCATTGAGGGTGAGTTTATACTTGCCTGCGGTGGCCACGTTAACGGTATATTCAAGCCATTCACCTTCGTTGGTGTAACCGACCGCCATGCCGGAGCCTCCCATTACAATGTCTGCGCCTAAATCGTTACGGTAGTCGGCGTCGCCCTTTTTTTCGGATTCGGTGTCGTAGTAGGTCTTGTTTCCAGAACCTACACCGGGCACATCAAAGTTTTCAACTTCAATTTTTGCAGGCAGTTCAACGGCGGTCCCACCGAAAGGTTCCCTAGGGACTTTAATTTGCGGTCCCACACCAACTAGTGTGACAATGCAATCCTTGTTGCTCGTATTGCCTGCATCCATGGTGATGGTTACAGAACCATTCTTTACTTCGACCTCTCCCTCGTATTGAGCGTTTTTGGCTTCGCTAGTGGTGTACATGTGGAAGGTTTCAATGTTTGCTCCAGGAACATTGACTGTTACTGTTTTGTTGTGACCGTAGTCTCTATTGACCAATACCACAATTACGCTGTCTCCACCGGCACTCTTGTAAGCACTTGCGTACACTTCCGGTTCCGGGTTGATGGTTGCCCCCACGCGGATAGCCCCGGGGCGCACAAAGCGGGCGTATTGAGAAAGAACGTAGCCGCGTTTGGAAACCTTGTTGATTTCACCCTGCGGAATTGAAACCGGATGAGGAGAAGACGTATTGGTATTCGCTGCCATAATCAAACCATAGCAGCGCTTGATATACCACCACGTGTATTGACTAAAATTACCGATAGCCAAACCGCGATGGATTTCATAGCCAACATCCATGGCGCGAACGGTATCATACACATTGGGGTTTGCCTGATCTCCGGTCCATCGCATTTCGCGCCAGTCGTTGCCGCTGCCCTGGCTTTCGGTGTAGTGTTCCGTCATCCAGCGTTCTACTTTTTTCTGGTCAGCCAAGTCATATTGAAAGAAATTATCTTTAGCCTTTGCACTGCTGGCGTAAAAATGGGCGCCAAGTATGTCCCAGTTCTTGAGTGCTGTGCCGTCTTGTAGTACTTTGTCGTATTGTTTTTTTTGGTAAGCAAAGGATTCTGCTGAAATGACTTTGGTTCCGTGTTTACGTAGTTGGTCGGCGTAGCCCTTGGTATAATTATAAATTTCATCGGCGGTCATACATGCCCAGGTATGGCAGTAGTCCGGTTCGTTTTGAAAACTGATGGCATATAGGGGGACACCCTGGTTTTTCATGTATTCGGCAAAGCTATTTAAGTGATCCGTATATTTCTGGTAATTAGCGGAACTGACATGGGCACCACCACCAGTTGCATAGGGCGATGTCCATGGAGTAGCAAAAAGGATAAAGTCTTTACCGGCAACAGCCTTTGCGTATTTAGCCGCCTGTACTTCTTTATTAAAATCATTGGAGTTTTGATTTACAGGAATGCGGAGCGTATTTAGACCAATTTGTCCATCGCCCGTACCAAAAGCCAGTTTCGCGTCGGCTTCGCTTAGACCTTGCCCGCCTTGCCAGGTGTTGTGCACCATGCCGCCAAACCCGCGGATAACCTGGTGTTCTTCATCTAGGTCCACGTTGACGGTAGAGGCCGAGACGATTCCTGCAACACCCAGGACCCCTAACGCTATGGCTGCACCCTTGATTGTTTTTTTGATCCTCATATTTCCCATCCCAAATTTTTAGCGCTTTGCGCGAACTTTTGCAACCATGCCGTTACTACGGTTACGGATGAGGCAAATGCCGATACTGTTTTCGGAACCCTTTACAAGACCGTCTTGCCATAGTTTTGTTGCTTCCGCAAAACTGTGGGCTGTAAATGACGCAACTTTCTTACCGTTTATGCTGAATACATCGAAATGGGTTGCTTGCGAATAGTTCATTTTTCCAGTGCTGTGCAAGGCGTCAACATAACCGATGGGTTTCGAGTCTTCGGCGTCCTTGCCGGCCTCGAAATTGATGTAGTCAATATCCATCCAGTCTCCGGTCACGGTAAAGCGAAGGATGTGTCCGCCCGCCGGAAGTGTCACGTTTGTGGAAACCTTATTGTAATCGTCGTAGTTTTCTTCTCCGGAAGTTGCTTGCGGAACTGCAATTTCTTCGGTAATGTCGTTGCCGTCGATGGATAATTTGAAACTGGATGTGTTGTTGGCCGATGCCACTGCGGCAAACATTGTGTAATCACCAGCTTCCTTAATGTTCACGGTATATTCCAGCCATTCTCCGGCTTGGTTGTAACCGACAATGTATCCGGTTGCCTTTTTGTAGATGTCTACGCCAGTACCTTCGCGGTAACTTACGCCGTCGTTGCTTGTCGCTCCATGATCTTCGGAGTCATTGTCGGAGTATGAATCCAGCCCAGCGCCACGCCCCGTTCCGGGAATGTCGAAATCTTCCATTTCAATTTTGCCAGGAATTTCCCAGGCTGTTCCCTTGAATGGCTTTTGCGGTTCAGGTGGCGTCGTGCCGCTACCTTCAAAGCCCCAGGCCTTGATGGCCATGGTAGAATCCTGATTGCCCTTGAACACCAAGAAGAGTTGTTCTACGATGCCTTTAAGTCCGGATACTTCGCAAGAATTTTCAACAAATGTGTTCTTGTTTGCGGTTTTCTGGAGCGTGCAGGTGCCAGCCAGAGTTCCTGTAGCAGAACCTGTACGGATTTCAATCTTGTTGCCATCGGCAATGCTTGCCGCCTCTACCGTGAATCCTGTCGCGGCAGTTCCGAAGTCAACGCCAGACACGCGAATCCAGGATTCCTTGGAGGATAGCGGAAGTAAGAACGTTTCGGCTGCTTTGCCTACAACGAAGTTGGAACGGCTGCGAATTCCTTTCTGCTTGGAACTGGTGAGAGCCGGGTACCAATCGTAAGGGTCAAAATTTTCAAGTTGTTTTGGACCTTCCTTGGTAAAAGTCAATTCTTTCATTGTTCCGTCACCATTATAGAAGAATTCATCTACACTCACACTACGGTGGTAAGCGGGGTCTGGATTTGCTTTGCCGTCTTCGGCTGGAATTTTTTCAAGTCCGTCGTATCCATTTGCGATGCGACGGTCATGATAAACAACATACCAATGGCCTTTGAATTCTGCAATACCGTGATGGTTGTTATTGTATGAATTGATGTTTTGCCCGTTAATACTTGGGTTGCCCATAAATATTCCTTTATAGGTGTATGGACCCATAGGACTACTGGACATGCCATAGGCAATGCGCAAATCCCGCGTACTATAAGAGAGGTAGTAATTGCCCTTGTATTTATGGATATACGACGCCTCCATAGTGGCAGGACCACCAATTGGCAGATGGGTTTTTGTACTTACATCGAAACTGTTGATTTCGGAGTTGAACTTGTAGATGTTAAAGTTATCGCTACCGTTATCGATTGCTGGACGTTTTGGATTTGGATTTTTGTCGTTTGGAACTCCTCCGCCACCAACGGTAAAGTAAGCCGTTCCATCGTCATCGATAAAAATCGAAGGGTCAAAGCACCAGTCTAGTCCATCGCAATCGGCTATGCCACCGCCCCAGTTGTTGATGAGTTTTTTTCCTCCTGCAACAGGATTCTTATATGGTCCTTCGATGTGATCAGATTCAATAAGTCCGATACCTGACCCGCCTCCATCAGGAAATACAATGTGGAATTTACCTTTATTATCTACCGCAATTCCCGACGCCCAGATATCTCCGATTCCATCGACTTCCCTGGCATCATAAATAATGCCGAAGTCGGTCCAATTCTTCATATCTTTACTGCGAAAGGCGTAGAGAGCTTTAATGGAGTAGCCTGTTGCGTTATATGGAGCTGGGTCGTCGGAATCGGTGATGATATAGAAATATTCATCGTCGGCAGTAGCGGCTGGGTCTGCCAGGTAATGGTAACTGGAAATGGGGTTGTCCGCCAAGGCAAATGAAGTTAGCCCGGCGATAGTGAACAGCGTAGAAATCGATGTGTTGGCGAGATTTTTTACACCCATGGTGTCTCCTTGAAAATCTTTTTTCCCAACACTAAATCTAGGCTCTTAAAAGCAAAAAATGCCGCCAGAAGCGACATTTCCCGTGGACAAATTATCAATATTAGTGTATCTAATTTTTAACGGACGAAGTCTTCGGCGTGAAGCTTTCTAGACCGAAAACTTCGATGTCGTCAATCCAGAATTCTCCGCCTTTTCCGCCAAAGATAGAGAGGTTGGTAACCTTGTCCTTGACAGCATCCCAGCCGATATTTCCGCCGGTATTGTTGCTGTCTACGGAAAGAAGGTTCGACGGGGTTACCGTGTAACGGGTCCATTCCTCGGTAAGGGGAATATGCATCCAGGATTTACCACTCTGGATATCGGCGGTGGTGTCGGATTCAATAATGTCGAAGGAGAAGGAAACGTAGTTCTCGACAGTTCCCTTTGCCCAGAAAACAATGGAGTCCAGTTCGCTCATGTCGACGGCTCCACCTAGGTAACGCCCCATCAGGGTCCAGTTGTATAGGGAGTCGTTTTGACACATGAAATGGGCCACATAGCCTTTGCGGTCGCTTAAGGTGTCGGTGATTTCGAGGCTTCCGCTAGCGTATTTTGAGAAAGCGGTGTACCAATCCTTGATTTCTCCATTCTCAATGGCGTTTTCAAAATCATCGAACATAAAGTGTATAAGCGTGTCCGTAGGAATTGTGTCCGTGTCGGCGGTATCCGCGGCTACGGTGTCTTTAGAAACGGTATCTTTGGGCGGAGCCGTTTTGTCGACCAAGGCTACAGTTCCAGAACCACCGCAGCCTACGCAAAATTCTTCCTCTGTAAGAATCTGGGAAACGGTAGCCCCCGCACTGTTGGTTTGCGAGTGGACTAGCACGAATTCGAACAAGCCTTCGGGGAGTGACTCGAAGGAAAAATTGCCCTGGGAGTCTACGGGGACCTTGTATTCCAGACCGCGAATCATGACCCAGGCGGGGTATTTGTCCGTGTAGGCCTTGCCTTCAAAAGATGCGGGAATGCCTGTTTGTACAGTCACTACCTTGCCGGAGTCATTATCGACTTGAGTGATTTCGAAAGTGGTAGCTCCCTTTTGTTCCTGCTCATCTTGGAGACCGAGAACTTCTACGATGTAATTGCCTCTGGGCAGGGAATCCAATTCCAAAATTCCGTTTTCGTCGGTCTGAGGATGCTGGGTAGAATTCAGATCAGCATCGTCTGCGAAGTACTTTGAATCATGGATGATGACGTACGCCTTGGAGGCGTTCTGTCCATTGGCCAATTTTACATGGAAGGCTATGGAGTTTTCAGTCTCAAGAGAAGAACCGGCAACATCTCCGTTGTTGGAACAAGCGACTAGCATTGCCAGTGCAGAAAAACCTATGTATTTTACCCAAATCATCTTCGTCCTGTAACCCTTAATATACCTTATTTTATTTGTTTTTGTGGGCTACAGGGAAAAATGCCATAGAAAGTTGCATAACCCTGTCGGGATTTTTGGCTCCATCCACCCTTTTTTGAACAAGACGGCGGAATTCCTTGAGCATGTCCCCCAAGTCGTCGAAACAGGCCTGATCTACGGAAAGGGTCAGGGTGGAAATATTCCGTTCTTCGACGGGGGTGTTTTCCAGAGAGTCGGCGGCAAGTCCTAGAATCTGTCGTTGGAACTTGCGGACGGCGATTTTCTTTTCTGGGCCACCGACGGTCAGGTGGGCGTCGGTCAGGGCCAGTTTACCGGAGGCCATTTTCTTGACAAGCCCAACTTCTAGCAGGGTGTCGATGGCCTCTTTGGCCTGTTCCTCGGTAATAGGCGGGCAAATATCTTTGGCGATTTGCTTCAGGTTTACCGTGCCACCGTTCAGTTCCAGGTAGGCGCGGACTGCCGGAATCCACCAGTTTTCCAAAAGTTTCAATTCGGCCTGTTGCAGGCTGTGGAGGTGTACGTCACGGAGGGAGAGGGCCTTGGCCATCAGCTCTTCCCGTTTGTTCTTGTCCTTGGTGACGGCTGCAGAATAAAGTAACTCAAAATACTCCGCCTGCCTGCCTGAAAGTGCCAGTATGTCCTTGGCGGCGGGGAGGGCATGGGCGGGGAGGTGCTGTTTTTTCTGGAGCACGCGATAAAGGTAGCTGGAATCCAATCCCAGCTTGTCGCCCATCATGCGGTAACTATACAAAGGCATCTCCGCCTTCCTGCGGTCGTAATACTCCTTCAGGAAGTCGCGGTAGTCCTGTGTGTCAGAAAACTCAATCATTTTATCCAAAAATACCTTTATAAATTGCCTAAAATTTGAAAAAAACGGCAATTTGCATGGATAAATTGTCCATAAAGGCTGTTGAGAACGTGACGGAAATCACAAAGTGGGATTCTCTCTTGTCAGAATTGTTGAATGTTTCTATATATGAAAATATGAATGATTGTTCATATAATGACAAGCCGCTTTCATTGGACACACTTTTTGAGCTGTCCGAATTCTTCAAGTTTTTTGGGGATACCACCCGTATCCGCATTATCGAGATTCTTCTTTCGGGGGAGATTTCGGTAAACGAGATTGCGGAAAAACTGCAACTGGGGCAGTCGGCGGTAAGCCACCAGCTCCGGATCTTGAGAACGGCTGGTTTTGTGAAACCCCGTAGGGTAGGGCGCACCGTTTTCTACGCCCTGGACGACGAACATATCGGCCTGATTTTCAATACGGGCCTTGCACACATTCTGCACAAGAAGGGAGTGCAAAATGCCTGACTTTGCCGAAATAGTCGAGAAGTTCTTTTGGCAATTTGTAATGCTTTTTTCAGAGATGGCTCCGTTTTTGTTGCTGGGCTTTTTGCGGTGCTACGCCCCATAGCAGCCTTTGTGACGGCTATGCTGGGAGGCGTGTTCCATTCCGCTGGCCTTGGCGCTAGTGGCTAAAGGCATTACCCCGGGGGGCTTCCATGTTGCCCCATGGCTCCGCCGAATGCCACGGGCATGGGGCCCTGGGCGTATTCGATTACGCCTGCGCGGTGCTTTTGGCGGCGCTCATGATTTATGCGAAGTTTGCCCGCAAGGAACTCCGTGTGGAATGGCACGACGGGCACGATGTGGACGAATCGGCCCTGAAAAAGGCTGTTGAAGACGCCGGATTCGAATTCGGCGGCCGAGTTTGAGCAGCCAGTCTTAAACCGTCTTGACTGCCAGCCCCCGATTGTCATGCCCGCCTTGTGCGGGCATCTCCTTTTCTTCCTGCAATAAAAATTATATTATCCCTCGTCATGCACATCCGTATTACCACAGAGACCAAGAACCGCCTGCTCCGCTTTTACAGGAACAAGCGGGCTTTCGTATCGCTGGTGGTGCTGGTGGTGGCCTACCTCCTTTCGCTGACAAGCCCCTGGACGGTAAACGACGAACCGCTGTACCTGAAGTATAACGGCAAGAGCTATTTTCCGGCCTTTGTGCGTTACAGCGAACAGGAATTTGGTGGTGACTACCAGACCGAAGCGGATTACGGCAAGCTTTTTGCCGACGTTCGTGAATGCGAAGAAGAAGCGGCGGAAGGTTACACGAAGGCAGGGGGCTGCCCCGAGATGTGGGCCCTGATGCCGCCCATTGCCCACGATCCTTTGAAGGCGGACTTGACTGAAGAAGGCGCTCCGCCATTTGCCCCCAGTTCTCGCCATTGGCTTGGTACCGACAGCAATGGTCGCGATGTGCTTGCCCGCCTGATTCACGGATTCCGTATTTGTATTTCGTTCAGTCTGTTTCTGACTATTCTTGGGACTTTCCTCGGCATTGTCATCGGCGGTATCCAGGGGTATCTGGGCAAGTTCTGGGATACGGGAATGCAGCGCATGATTGAAATCTGGTCGTCGCTCCCCATGCTCTACATCGTGATTTTGATCGGGAGCATTTATGGCCGCAGTTTCTGGTTGTTGATTGTGATTATGGCGGCATTCAACTGGATTTCATTAAGCTATTACATGCGCGGCGAATTCCTGAAACTCCGCAATATGACCTATGTGCAGTCGGCAAAGGTGTTGGGCCTTGGGCACAGGCATATCTTTTTCAAGGAAATCTTGCCAAACGCATTGACCCCCGTGGTGACGTTATTCCCCTTTACCTTGATTGGCGGTATCGGGAGCCTGACATCCCTTGATTTTTTGGGCTTTGGGCTGCAACCGCCTACGCCCAGCTGGGGCGAACTCATGAGCCAGGGGCTGAACAACCTTTATGCGCCGTGGATATCTGTAAGCACCGTCGCTGCACTTTTCATTACGCTGTTGCTCACCACCTTTGTGGGGGAGGGCGTTCGCGACGCCATGGACCCCAAGTCGGGAGACCGTTATGAGTGATGAGAATCGACTGAAGGATCCATGCCAAGCGAAAACGGCTCGTATTAACGAGCCGTGGAAGCGCGGAGCAATCGACTACAGGAGTGTTTTTTTCATTGAGTCGATTGCGGAGTCTCATAAAGATCCCAAGTCGGGAGACCGTTATGAGTGAGCCGATTCTAAAGGTGAATGGGCTTTCTGTAGCCTTTGGCCATCACAAAAATGGTGAACCGGCGGCAACACCCGTCCAGGTGACGGACCGGATTAGCTTTTATATTGACGACGGTGAATTCTTTGCCTTGGTGGGGGAGTCCGGCTGCGGCAAGAGTGTTACCGCCATGGCCATTTTGCGGCTCTTGCCCACGCCTTCGGCGAAGGTGGTCGGAGGTTCTGTGCTGTTGCGTCGTGATGGCGGCGAAACGGTTGACCTGACTAAAATTCCGTTAAAGGAGATGCAGCGGGTTCGCGGTTCCGAAATATCCTGTATTTTTCAGGAGCCCATGCAGGCCTTGAATCCGGTACTGACTATCAAGAAACAGCTCCTGGAAGTGTTCAAGTTCTGCGAAAGGAAGTGCGCCGATCCCATGTCCGAAATCCGGAACATGCTTGCTCTGGCGGGCTTCAAGGACATTGACCGCGTGCTGGATTCGTACCCTCACGAGCTTTCGGGCGGTATGCTCCAGCGTATCTGCATTGTGATGGCGCTACTCCCGAAACCCAAGCTGATTATCGCCGACGAACCTACTACGGCCCTGGATGTGACCGTCCAGGCCCAGGTTCTTGCGGTGCTGAAGGACTTGGCCAAAACTACGGGGACGGCGGTACTCCTGATTACCCACAACATGGGAATTGTTTCTCAGTATGCAGAACGAATGGCTGTGATGTATGCCGGCCGTGTTGTTGAGATAGGGGCCACTAACGAGGTTATCTCTTCGCCTATGCACCCCTATACCCGAGGGCTCCTCTCGGCCATTCCCGAGAGCCACGAAGATCTTGGAACCCTGCGCTCTATTCCGGGCCAGGTGCCCCACGCCAGGGATTTTGTGGCGGGGTGCCGCTTTGCGGATCGCTGCGAATTGTGCGACAAGCCTTGCTTAACGGCAGAAGTCCCGCCCTGTGTCAAGGTCGGCACCCACGAAGCCTATTGCTTCAAGATTTAATTTCCCCTTAAACTGTTGTTTCCGCGAAGGCGGGAATCTTCTATTTTTGAAGGGTTTATACCCTAATAAAAGGGAGATGCCCGACTGGATCGGGTATGACGTAGAGATGAAATTTCTAAATTTTCGCCGTAAAAATTTAAAGGATCCTATTATGGCAATGCAAAACATGAATGACCAGGTGCAGGCTCGCCTCGCGAAGCTTGCGAAGTTCAAGGAAATGGGTGTGGAGGCTTATCCGCACAAGTTCAACCGTACGCACGATTCCAAGGTTTTGAAAGAAAACAAGGCTGCCCTGATGGCGTCTGGTGAAGAAGTTGCTTTTGCTGGCCGCGTGGTTCGCTTCAACCGCAAGGGAAAGATGTGCTTTATGCACCTGAAGGATCGCTATGGCCGCTTGCAGGTGGTGGTGGCCCGCGACGAAGTGGGCGAGGAGAACTACGAAATCGTCAAGATGACCGACCTGGGTGACTTTATCGGCGTGAATGGCTTCATGTTCGAAACCCAGACGGGTGAATACTCCGTGCACGTGAAGAAGGTGACCATGCTCAGTAAGGCTGTGCGCCCGCTTCCGGTGGCCAAGGAAAAGGTGGACGAGAACGGCAACAAGGTCGTATTCAACGAGTTTGCCGACGTGGATACACGCTACCGCCAGCGTTACATCGACATGGCCTTGAACGATGATGTGAAGGACGTGTTCATCAAGCGCTTCAAGATTCTGCAGGCTATCCGCGAATACCTCATTGAAAAGGGATTCATTGAAGTCGAAACTCCGACGCTGCAACCGATTTACGGCGGCGCAAACGCCCGTCCGTTCACCACGCACCACAACGCTTGCGACATGACGCTCTACCTGCGCGTGGCACCGGAACTCTACCTTAAGCGTTGCATCGTGGGCGGCATGGAAAAGGTGTTCGAGTTCAGCAAGAACTTCCGCAACGAAGGCATGGACCGTACCCACAGCCCGGAATTCACCGGCCTCGAGTTCTACGAAGCCTACGCCGACTACAACGACATGATGGTGCACTTCGAGAACATCTACGAACGTGCCTGCATTGCCGCTAACGGCACCACCAAGATTAATTACCAGGGCAAGGAAATCGACTTCAAGGCCCCGTGGCCCCGCTACAGCATGATTGAGGCTATCGAGAAGTTCGGCGGCCTCAAGGTGAACGAGATGAGCGACGACGACATCAAGAACAAGATGGAAGAGCTGGGCGGACACCTGGATGGTGAATTCAGCCGCGGTCGCGGAATCCTCGAACTGTTCGAGCTTACCGTGGAAGACAAGCTCATCCAGCCGACCTTCATCAAGGATATGCCCACCGAAAGCACTCCGCTCTGCAAGAAGCACCGTACTATCGAAGGGCTTATCGAACAGTTCGAGCCCTACGCTAACGGATGGGAACTGGGCAACGCCTATACCGAACTGAACGACCCCATCCGTCAGCGTGAGCTCCTGGAAGACCAGGTGCGCCGCGGCCGCGGTGGCGAAGGTGAAACCCACCCCATGGACGAGAACTTCATGCACGCTATCGAATCTGGCCTGCCTCCTACCGGTGGTGTGGGATTCGGCATTGACCGCATGGTCATGCTCCTTACCAATCAGCAGACCATCCGCGACGTGCAGCTCTTCCCGCTGATGAAGCCCGAAGCGTAGCTTCGCGGTGTGAGGTCGCTCCACCCGTGGTGTCGCTTTGAGGTATGAGGTCGGGGCTAAAGCCCCTTTGAGGAATCCGATATGAGAGATTTTCGTTCGCTTGAAATCTGGAAACGAGGGCATGCTCTTACATTAGACGTTTATCAAGTCTCGGGAAAATTCTTCCCGAAGGATGAACTCTATGGCTTGACTTCTCAAATAAGAAGGGCTTCCGCTTCCATTCCGATAAATATTGCAGAGGGTTGTGGCCGAAAAACTCAGGCAGAATTTAATCAATTCTTGCAAATTGCTGTGGGTTCGTCCACTGAAGTAAAATATCAGCTTCAATTAGCACATGACTTGAATTATATTGACGAACTCTGTTTTGAAGATTTAAGTTCAAAAGTTGTTGCTACAAGAAAGATGATTCTTACCTTTATTGCTCATACCTCACACCTCAAAGTGCCGAAGGCACGACCCCACACCTCAAAATGAACAAACTCGAACTTCTAATCGCCTGGCGTTACCTGGGGGCTCAACGGAAGAGCCTGTTTGTATCGCTTATCGGCATTTTCAGTATGCTGGGGGTGAGTATCGGCGTGTTTGCGCTGGTGGTGGCCCTCGCTGCGGTCAACGGCTTCGAAGAAGAAGTCACTGCCCAGATGATCGGGAAGGACGCCCACTTTGAACTGATGGCCTACAACGGTGAGCCCGTTACCGCCTACGATAGCCTTATCAACGAAGTCAAGACTCGGGATTCTTCTGTGGTAGCCGCCTCTCCCTTTATCATCTACAAGGTGGGAATCAGCTCCAAGAAGGTGAACGACGGTATCGTGATTTACGGTATCGACCCGGAAACGGCGAAGAACGTGACCGACATCCACAAGTACATCAAGTGGGGAACCTACTCCGTCGATAGTCTGGAAGACATGGGCGGTACCCGCCGTCCGGGTGTGATTCTCGGGTCGGGCCTGGCCAACCGCCTCCGGGTGGTGGTAGGCGACAAGCTGGTGCTCCAGACTTTCCAGAGTCCGGATGAGATGATGACCGCCGGCGGTCCCAAGATGATGATGTGCGTGGTCAGCGGTATTTTCGAGACTGGCACCTACGAATACGACGGAAACCTGGCCTATGTGGGAATTCCCGAACTTCAGAAACTCCTTGCCATGGGCGATGCAGTGACGGGCATCCAGTTCCGCATTACGGACCACTGGAAGGCGGGCGAGGCCATCGACAAGGTGTCGGAGTGGCTGACATACCCTTACTACGTTATCGACTGGAAAACCAAGAACATTACCCTCCTCAAGTGGATGAACTACGAAAAGTTCATCGTGGCGGCGGTGATTTGCCTCATCATCTTGGTGGCGGCATTCAATATCATCAGTTCCCTCATCATGGTGGTCATCGACAAGACCAAGGAAATCGGCATCCTCCGCAGCATGGGCCTCAGCAAGGCAGGAATCATGCGGGTGTTCATGCTCATGGGCAGTTTCATTGGCGTGGGTGGCACTATCGTGGGCGGTACCATCGGCATTGTGCTTTGCAAACTGCAAGAGGCTTACCACTTTATCAAGCTCCCTGGCGACGTTTACGTAATTCCCTACTTCCCGATTTCGGTGCACCTGATAGATGTGGTCTTGATTTTTGTCATCGGCATTGCCCTCTGCGTTCTGGCGACGATTTTGCCCGCCTGGAAGGCAAGCAGGCTTGACCCCGTGGGAGCGATTAGACATGAGTAGTTTGTTACAGACAGTCGACCTCCGGCGGGTTTTCTCCGAAACTGGTGAAGAACTTGAAATTCTCAAGGGTGTGAACTTTTCCATGGAAGCGGGCGAGCTGGTGGCTCTCACCGGTTCTTCGGGGTCGGGCAAGTCCACCTTCTTGAACCTGGTGGGCATGCTGGACACGCCCACTTCCGGTGAAATCCTTTTCAAGGGCAAGCCTCTTTCCAAGTTCAGCAGCCAGGAGCGGGACATGTACCACCGGGTACAGGTAGGGTTCGTGTTCCAGTTCCACCACCTGCTCAGCGAATTTACGGCCATCGAGAACGTCTGCGTTCCGGGCCGCATCTTGGGAACTTCCGAGGCGGAATGCAGGGAACGTGCCGCCATGCTGTTGGAGACGGTGGGTCTCAAGGATCGCTTGAGGCACTTGCCCAGGGAACTTAGCGGTGGCGAACGCCAGCGTGTGGCTATTGCCCGTGCCCTTATGAACCATCCTGATTTGGTGCTGGCCGACGAACCCAGCGGCAACCTGGACGAGGCCAATTCCCAGATGCTCAACGAGCTGATTGGCGAGCTGAACGAAAAGTTCAATCAGGCCTTCCTCATCGTGACTCACGATGAAAAATTGGCGAGTTTCGCCAAACGCAGGGTCGTGATGCACGGCGGAGTGATTCAATAATCGGAATTTTTAAAAATGAGTTAATAGTTCTGAGTTACTAGTTACTAGATTGTCTTGTCGTGAGCATTTCTAGTAACTAGTATCTAGTAACTTAGGTTATACTATGTCTGAGAATAACGGTATTTTTTCTGCAAAGGCAAAGGCTGTCCTCCAGGCGGCTCGTATGGCGGCCCGAAACCTGGGAAGCGACAGCATTACGGTGGAACACCTTCTTCTGGGCCTTGTCCGCGAAGATTCTGGCTATGCCTCCGAGACCCTGAAGGCCCTGAAGGTGAACCTTGCGGAGCTGGGGGAGGTTGTCCAGCGGGCCCTCACCAACGACGGCGGCCTCATGACCATCGGCGGCGACAACCGCGGAGGCCTTTTGGCCTTTACCGCCCGTACCAAGGCGGTCATGTTCAACGCCGCAAAGATTGCAAAAGAAGAAGGTGACCAGTATATCGGCCCCGAGCACTTGATGCTTGCCATACTCCAGCAGAGCGATTCTCCGGCGGCGGCCACCCTTTCTACCTACAACGTGACCTTCGAGAGCTTTCAGCAGGCCCTGGACCAGCTCAAGCGGGGCAGTGCCGACGACCAGCCCGACGAACCCATTTCTAGCCCGAGACAGGGCGGCCCTCAGGGGCGTCCCGGCTCCAAGTCCAAGACGCCAATCCTGGACCATTTCGGCCGAGACCTGACGGCCCTGGCCCGCCAAGGCAAGCTGGACCCCATCATCGGCCGCGAGCAGGAAATCGAACGGCTTATCCAGATCCTCTGCCGCCGCAAGAAGAACAATCCCGCCCTTATCGGCGAGCCCGGCGTAGGCAAGACCGCCATCGTCGAAGGCCTGGCCCAGAAGATAGTCCAGAAGAAAATTCCGGAACTCCTCATGAACAAGCGGGTGGTGACTTTGGACGTTGCCGCCATGGTGGCGGGCACCAAGTACCGCGGCCAGTTCGAGGAACGTGTCAAGGGTCTTATCATGGAACTCCAGCGTGTGGACAGTTCCGTTATCCTCTTTATCGACGAACTTCACACCATCGTAGGCGCAGGCGGCTCCGAAGGCAGCCTGGACGCCTCCAACATCTTTAAGCCGGCCCTGGCCCGAGGCGAGCTCCAGTGCATCGGTGCTACCACCATCGACGAATACCGCAAGTATATCGAGAAGGACGCGGCCCTGGAACGTCGTTTCCAGACCATCGTGGTGAACCCGCCCAACGCCGAAGATTCCATCTTGATTCTGGACGGGCTCCGTGCCAAGTACGAAGCCCACCACAAGGTCCGTTACACACCTGACGCCGTCCGTGCGGCGGTCCTGTTGGCGGAACGCTACATCAGCGAACGTTTCTTGCCCGACAAGGCCATCGACGTGCTGGACGAAACCGGCGCGAGGGTCCGGCTGGCCTCCATCTGCATCCCCCAGGACCTGAAGGACCTGGAAGACGAACTGGCAGAAACCAAGCGGCAGCTGGACGACGCCGTGGCCAACCAGAATTTCGAGGCCGCCGCCACCCTCAGGGACAAGACCGAGGAACTGGAAAAGAAGGTGATGGAACGCCGCGACGCCCTGTCTGCCGACAAGGAATCCGAAACCATTCCCGTGGTGGACGAAAACGCCATTCGTGACTGTATCAGCAAGATGACGGGCATTCCCGTAAGCCGCCTCGCCGGCGAAGAGGCCAAGAAACTTTTGCACCTGGGCGACGAAATCAAGGAGCGTGTCATCGGTCAGGACCAGGCGGTGGACGCCGTGGTCAAGGCAATACGTCGCACCCGTGCAGGCATCCGCGACACCAAGCGCCCCATGGGGAGCTTCCTGTTCCTGGGTCCCACCGGCGTAGGCAAGACGGAACTTGCGAAGGTGCTAAGCCTTTCCCTCTTCGGTAGCGAAGATTCCATGATCCGTATCGACATGAGCGAATACATGGAAAAGCACAGCATCAGCCGCCTCATCGGAGCGCCTCCGGGATACGTGGGCTTCGAGGAAAGCGGTGGCCAGCTCAGCGAAAAGGTCCGCAAGCGCCCCTACAGCGTGGTGCTTCTGGACGAAATCGAGAAGGCCCACCCCGACATCTACAACCTGCTCCTGCAGATTCTGGACGACGGTATTCTGACCGACAGTTACGGCCGAAAGATCAACTTCAAGAACACCATCATCATCATGACCAGCAACGCCGGCGCCCGCGAGGTGCGGCACAGCTCCGGCATGGGATTCACCAAGATGGGGGAGACCGACGACTACGAGCGCATGGAAACCGCCATCCGCGAAGAGGTGAAGCGCGTCTTCTCGCCGGAGTTCCTGAACCGTATCGACGAGCAGATCGTGTTCCGCCCGCTGTCCAAGGCAGACCTGGTGTCTGTGGTGGATATCCAGCTCTCCTTCTTGCAGAAGAACCTCTCCGAAAGGGGAATCCTTCTGGAGGTGACCCAGGAGGCGAAGGAATTCATCGTGAACCACAACTACGATTCCGCCCTGGGGGCTCGCCCCATCCGCCGCACCATCCAGAACCTGGTGGAAGACGAAATCGCCGAAGGGCTGCTCCTCGAGACCATGACGGACTTTTCCACCATCACCATCGGTGTCAAGGACGGGAAGCTCTCCTTCGCCTGCGAAAAGATTCCCGAAGATGGCACGAATTCCGGCTAGAATTTGGCACGGGTCTTATTTTTTCTTTTTTGCCCTTTAGCAAGCGGAAAGTAATAAAATCAACATCTTGCAGGCACTGCCATTTTCTATCTTTTGGGCCGAAATTTAACAATCAACCCAAGAGGTTCAACAATGGCTAAAATTCCTGCAGTTCTCATCTTTGGCGCACCTGGTTCCGGCAAGGGCACCGTCGGCGCAAAGCTCGCTGCTACCACCGCCCTCAAGCACATCTCCACGGGCGACATCTTCCGCGGCATCGCTCCTTCCAGCGAATCCGGCAAGCTTCTCGCTTCTTACTCCAGCAAGGGCCTCTTGGTTCCCGACGAAGCCACTGTGGAAATCTTCGGCCGCTTTATCGAAGGCCTGGTGAACACCAACAAGGTGAACCCCGACAAGGACACCCTCCTCCTCGACGGCATTCCCCGCACTGTCGCCCAGGTCAAGCTCATCGAATCCGTGGTTGACGTGAAGCACATCTTTGTGCTGGACATCAAGGACGAAAAGACCATCGTGGCCCGCCTCCTGAACCGCGCAAAAATCGAAGGCCGCAAGGACGACGCCGACGAAGCCGTCATCAAGAATCGCCTCAAGGTCTACAAGGAATCCACCGCCAAGGTGCTGGGCAAGTACAGCAAGTCCATCATCAGCCGCATCAACGGCGACAACACCCCCGACGAAGTCTTCTGTGACACCCTCGCCGCCTACGTGAAGTTCTGCAAGGCTTCCGCAAAGAAGGCCCCTGCGAAGAAGGCTACAAAGACCGCAAAGGCTAAAGGCAAAAAGTAATCTCCGGTAGGCCTTTGCTCTCGCCTACGACGACTCGTTCATACGAGTCGCCTGCGGCTCACGGGAGTGCTTCGAGGTCTGCGTTTGCTTTTTGGGGTGGGGGAGGAATCCCCCTCGCTCCTGCGACTTGTCATCCCCGCGAAGGCGGGGATCTCCTAGCCGCATCCGCTACCCCCACTCCTAGGGCTCTGCCCTAAAACCCGAATCTCGGGAACCTGCGTCATCCTGAGCCCTGTAAGGGCGAAGGATCCAGGTCCGATAGGATTTAAAATTTTTTAACCGCATAAGGAAGTGTAACACATGTGGGACCAAAAGTATATCAAGGAACTGGAAAACCGTAACGCTGTCCGCGACGCTGCCGGCGGCGAAGCCCGTGTGGCCCGTCAGCACGAACAGGGCAAGATGACCGCCCGCGAGCGCGTCGAGTACCTGTTCGACAAGGGCACCTTCGTAGAGATCGGTGCTTTCCAGCAGTCCGAAGCCGCCTACCTGCCCGAAAAGAAACGCCTTCCGGGAGACGGCGTGGTGACCGGCTACGGCAAGATCAATGGCCGTCTGGTCTATGCCAGTTCCCAGGATTTCACCGTGAACGGCGGAACCCTCGGTGCCGTGCATGCCCAGAAGATTTGCCACGCCATGGACCTGGCGGTCAAGTCCCGCGCTCCTTTTATTTGCATCAATGACGGCGGTGGAGCCCGTATCGAAGAAGGCGTCCACGCTCTCGACGGCTATGCCGAAATTTTCAAGCGCAATACACACGCCTCTGGCCTCATTCCCCAGATTTCCGTGGTGCTCGGCCCCTGCGCAGGCGGTGCCTGCTATTCTCCGGCCATTACCGACTTCATCTTCATGGTGGAAAACACCGCCCAGATGTTCATCACGGGCCCCGGTGTGGTAAAGGCCGTTACCGGCGAACAGATTTCCGCCATGGACTTGGGCGGGGCCCAGGTCCACAAGGCCACCTCCGGCGTGGTGCATTTTGCCTACAGCGACGACAAGTCCTGCCTGGACGGAGTCCGCAAGCTCCTGGGATATTTGCCCCAGAGTGCTTTCGAGCGTAGCCCGGTCACCAAGTTCAACTACAAGGACCGTTCCTCCCAGATTCAGGACATGGTTCCCGAAAATTCCAAGAGGGTCTTCGATGTCCGCGGGCCCATTTCGGTCCTGGTGGACGAAGACAGTTTCTTTGAAGTCCAGCCCGATTTCGCGAAGAACGTGGTGGTGGGCTTTGCCCGCATCGAAGGCAAGGCCGTGGGTATCGTGGCCAGCCAGCCCCAGTACCTGGCAGGCACTTTGGATATCGACGCCAGCGACAAGGCTGCCCGCTTTATCCGCTTCTGTGACTGCTTCAATATTCCGCTTCTCACCATGGCCGACGTCCCGGGGTACATGCCCGGCAAAAAGCAGGAATACAACGGCATCATCCGTCACGGTGCCAAGTTGCTCTACGCCTATGCCGAAGCCACCGTCCCGAAGATTACACTTATCATGCGCAAGGCCTTCGGCGGCGCCTACATCGCCATGGACTCCAAGCATCTGGGCTCCGACTACGTGCTGGCCTGGCCTATCGCCCAGATTGCGGTGATGGGAGCCGAAGGTGCGGTAGATATCATCCACAAGAAGGAAATCGCCGCCGCCGCCGACCCCAAGCAGGCCCGTGCGGACTTTATCGCCCAGTACGAAAACGAGCACCTGAACCCCTATATTGCGGCAAGCACGGGCTCTATCGACGAGGTGGTATCCCCGACGGAAACCCGCGCCCGCATTATCGCTGCCTTCAACAGTCTCGAAGCCAACAATCCCATTCCCACGGAATGCAAGAAACACGGCAACGTACCCTTATAATGACCGTTCGCGCTGAATTCGGGGAAGGCTTCTCCGGTTTTAGCGCTCACTCTCGCCGTCACGACTCGTTAATACGAGTCGCCTACGGCTCACGGGTAATGGCTGCTTGGCTCATTCTTGTAGCTGAGTCTCCGGAATCGCCTCGCTTTCGCCTTCGACGACTCGTCAATACGAGTCGCCTACGGCTCACGGGTAACGGCTGCTCGGCTCATTCTTGACTCAATTCTTTGCTCCGCTTTCGGGCGGAGTTTTTTTATTCCGTCCTGTCGTCTTAAATTCGTTTATTAATAACATAAAACTATCATTTCAATAAAAACAATATATTAGACAATATTGATTTGTCTTAATAAATTTGATGTATCCTTTAAAAAGAGTTGCATGTGGTGCGACGAGAGTCTTTGGGTATTGTAGAGGATTGTGTAGGTTTCTAAATTTTGTATGTAAGGTGGTAATTATGATTAAATTGAAAAGTTTGCTCTTCTCCCTGCTGCTCACCCTCATTGCCTGTGTGCATGTCTTGGCCCAGAGCGCGCCTGCGGGCTTGTCTATCGACACGGATTATAGTCCCAATGAGGCAGGTTATTATTATGTGAACCTGCCGCGAGAGGATGAAACCGAGGTGAATCTTCAGAACAGTGATCTGGTGTTCAAGATATATGACAATGGCGGTAAGAACGGACTCTACAACTGTGATAGTTGGGAACCTGAAGATCTTCTCCTTCATGCCCCCAACGGCTATGTTTTTGAGGTGACAGGAAGCATTGATTATCTGGACAATGACGACGTGCTGATTATTTATAACGGTGGAAACGACCGCTCTCCTCAACTTTATTGCTATGGTTGCGACGATGAAGACTTCAGTTCCGTAGATAATATTGGTACTTACGAGACCCTTGATAACGTGATGCTGGTAAGTCATGAACCTGGCTCAAAACCTCAAGAGGGTTTTGAACTGACCGTACGGATGAAGCCCAATGCCCATATCCACAACATTTCCCTTAATCAGCAGTCGGGCGGAACCTGGACGGCGAATTCCGGCAGTACCGCCATTGCTTCCCGTTCCGTGGATCTTACCTTTACTCCCGAAGCTAACCGTGTACTGACGTCACTAAAGGTTATCAAGACCGGGGATGCTTCTACTGAGGTTTCGCTTACCAAGTTAGGTGAAAATAGCTACCGCTTTACCATGCCCGACTACGATGTTACCGTGGTTCCCAGCGCCTATGACTGGGAATGGACTAGCGGGAATACTATTGTCCATCTTGATAACCAAGGGGCTCTTACGGTTCGTGCCATTGCCGGCAGCGATGGCACCATGGCAGATTACGATAATACACCCGATGTTCCCTGGCTGAGCAAGTACAACGATGTCACGAGTCTCGTTGTGGAACATGGGGTGACAACACTTGGACGGTATGCTTTCTTCAACCTTGAAAATTTAACCTCTGTCTCGTTACCTGATGGCTTAAGGGAAATCCATCATGGCGCGTTCTGGTACTGTGAAAGACTGCCCGAAATCACGATTCCCTATACGGTTACATCGGTGTCTTCTAATGCTTTCTACTACAATAGATCGATAGCTCATGTCTATAACTATGCTCATGCCGAAACAATCAGTTGGGATGGCAACAATACGGATTTCAAGTCGGGCAAGAATACGCAAATGCATGTGCTCCCTTCGCAACTTGCGGCTTATCAAGAAAAGTTTGGTGATGGGCTCAACGTCACCTTTGTAGGTGACCTGGCCGCATCGGGCAACTGGACGGATGCCGGTAAATATGCCGCCAGTTTCTCGCAGCAGAATGGCAACACCATCACCATTACCAACGAGGCCGAGATGGCTCGCCTTGCCTATATGGTGAATATCGCTCAGAATACTTATGCGCACTACACTTTCAAGCTTGCTCGCGACTTAATCATGGATAGCCATATCTGGTCGCCTATTGGCACAGGCCCCTTCTCTTACCAATTCAACCAGAGACCCTTTATGGGAACATTTGATGGCCAGGGCCATACGATTAATGGCATTATTGTCAACCGTAGCGGCTCGAGTTACAACGGACTTTTTGGTTATGTGGGCGACTTGGATGGCTATAATGCTTATGGCGAGGTGAAAAATCTTAGCCTAAAGCAGAGCAGCATTAAGGGCGGTAACCATACCGGAGGCCTGGTGGGCTATCTTCACTACGGTCGAGTGACCAATTGCTTTACCGATGCCACTGTGAACGGGGGTCAATATGTGGGTGGTCTTGTCGGTACCATGGAAGGCTTTTCGTCAAATGATATTACCGCCTACGTTACTAAGAGCCTTTATATGGGTAGTAATGTCAGCGGAAACCAGAATGTCCGTGCCGTAGTGGGATACCGTAAAAGTATTGAATATTGCTCTATCACATCTTACTACACCAATAAGAACGTATCTACAAAGACACAGTACGATGTCTATGCCGTCAAGGCGTTCGATGATAGTTCTGAAGATGTTACAGTCACTTTCAGTGACAAGGGCAAGGTTGTTTATGAGGGTGACACCTACGTTGCTACCGACGGCAGTGCAACCTTTACCGTCCGCGGCACAGATCCGTACCGAGCTCTCTCCAGTGTCGCCGTCAATGGGAACCAGATTGCCACAGCGGCAGGAACATTCTCTTTTGAAGATTATTCTAGTGCGGAAGCCTGCCATATCAGTGCCACGCTTAGTAGTGCGCAACTTGATGGAAGCGGTACACCGGATGACCCCTACCTTATCTCCGACATAGATGACTGGAACCTGTTTGCAGAACTGGTGGCAGGCGGCGCCACCTTCAGTGGCAAGTTTGTTAAGCAAACGGATCAAATCGGCCAACAGGGGCAGGGCAGTGGTCCGCATAACGGCATCACGACTATGGTGGGCAAAAGCGAGGCTCTTAGTTTCCAGGGCACCTATGACGGCTCAGAGTATTACATCATAGGCTCTATCAATAGCACTGACGACTATGCCGCCCCGTTCCGCTTTGTGAAGAACGCAACCATCAAAAATATAAAGATGGCCGGTACATTTAATGTGGGTAAACATGGCTCCGCTCTTGTGGGTAGAACCTACGGAACCACGCTTATAGATACAGTGTGGGTACATTTGGCTACCATCAGCAGTTCCCGCAATGAGAATAAAACCCGCTACATGGGCGGTGTGGTTGGACATGGTGGCAGTTCTACGCTGACCATGAAAAACGTTCTTTTTGATGGAGACTTGTCGAATGACGGAGACTACACTGGTGGCCTGTTGGGTTGGACCGACGGCATGACCCTCAAGCTCGATAGTTGTACATTCCGCGGGAGTTTCTCGGGTAACGGAGCGTTCCACCCGATTGCGGTGAGAGATTCGTACAAACCTATGAACACTACTGTCAAGAATGTCTATTTCTATACCGGGCCCAAGAATATTGAAAACGCTCATATTGCCGTATCGGCTATCCGCGTACAATCTGAACCCCCTGCTGATGGCAGCTACGGGACAGCTGTGGATGCCTTGACCGGTAATAAGACCAGTTACTATTACAACGATGCTCCCAAAGGATTCCATATCGACTATGACAAGGAGCGTGGCTCGGTGGGCTACTATTTTGTCAACATGCAGTGCGAAAACATGAACCAGCGAGTGGTGGTTGGCTCCGGTATGACCTCCTTTATGATCTATGATGATGGTGGAAAGTTGAGTAATGCATGTGGCGCAAATGGTGATTCAAAACTGACAGTAGTCGCTCCCAATAATCTCCTAGAGGTACAGGGTCGGGTTGTGGGCTTGGATGTAGAACGTGACTATCTCTCTATCGGTGACGATGCAGGCCACACTCTGTTCTACTTTGGTTATGGAGATTATGATGATCCCGAATGGGCAGATATCCCAAGTGCCACCACGGCAGGCCACGTACTCTTTGTCAGCACTGGTAACGAAGCGGATGGCCAGTATGATGGTTATGAGATACAGGTGACGCTCCAGAGTGATGGAAAGTTCCATTATGGTGCCGTGACGGTCGAATCCGACTACTCGTTGGCAACTATCGATGGAGCCTATACGGGTGACGAAGAAACGGTTATCCCTGAGGATATAAGAGTTGATGGAGTTGTATTAGATCGCAACTTTACAATAGGAGCCTTCTCTACCGTTATGTTGCCCTTTGACATGTCGGAGTTTGGTATTGATTTGAGTAGGGTCCACGGTGCGGAATTCTACGGATTTTCCGAGATGAAGTACGAGAACGGTAAGTGGACAGCAGGTGCAACGAAGGTATCAGGTTATCTTTCTGCCAATACGCCCTATCTGGTAAAACCTACAGCTACAAGAATAACCTTTGACGGTGAAGTGTTCATGAGTGCCAAGAAGGATGGCGATTTTGTAACTTCCCAGGGTGATTGGGAGTTCCGTGGAACCTACAAGCGTTTTGTGTTCGGCGATTCTATCAATGCCAATCCCCAGATTACCTACTACGGGTTTGTAGCCAGAGATACAACTCTCGATGGGAAGGAATTCTCTGCAGGCCAGTTCGTGAAGGCGGGCCCAAGGGCCTATATTTACCCCATGCGGGCCTATCTGGTGCACAATGGCGCTAACGGCTCCCAGAAGAATGCGGGCGGGCTTGGCGGCATCGGGGAATTGCCCGAAACCATAGATCTGAAGATTATGGACGAAAACGGCGTTGTCACCGAGACGGCCACCCTCAATACCCGTACCGGCGAAATCAAGCGTGACCGTTGGTACGACCTGCAGGGCCGTCAGCTGAAGGGCAAGCCAGCCGAAAAGGGCAAGTACCTGCACAACGGCAGGGTAGAAGTGGTTAAGTAGGCTTGTCATTCTGGATGCCCACTGGGGTCCTGGACCCTGTAAGGGGATAGGATAGAATCTATGGACCCTATCGCCCTTGACGGGGCTCCAGGGTGACATATTAGTGTTTCACCCACTTTTGTCATGCCCGACTTGTTCGGGCATCTCCTTTTTATACTTTCTTCTACACAATTATAACTTTAATCTATTATTTCAATAAAAACAATATATTTGACATTATTGAATTTTTG